>Ga0209611_10000965_pt1 | contig 46871 bp, 32 predicted proteins | sample S1TSphgellanicum_3_FD_187693 | JGI IMG/M metagenome (GOLD analysis project Ga0209611, IMG submission 187693) | Host-associated microbial communities from peat moss isolated from Minnesota, USA - S1T2_Fc - Sphagnum magellanicum MG (SPAdes) (version 2) | ecosystem: Host-associated > Plants > Peat...
CTTTGCAGTTATAGCAAGCCTGATCTTTGGGCTCCCAAAAGAGATGATTCATTCAATCCTATTAAATATAGAATGCCTATTTTTGTTTTCTCTCTGCAAAGTTTTTGCTTCTGACCCAATCAAAACCCATCCAAAAGAAGATGATTCCCACATAATAATATTTTACTTGAATGAAGATAGCAAGGGGGACATTTAAGGAATTTTTTAGAATTTTTTAAAATGAAGATAAGGGAATTGTAGGGAATTTTTGTTGTTCAATAATGTCCTATCCAAATAATAGTATTGACAAATCCGGATCTCCTCCCCTCCCCCCCCCCCAATTCACGCCCCCACATGACTTACTCACATAATAGGGTTTTGATTTTCTTACAAACTTAGGTGACTTAATCACCTTGTTCCATGTAGACTTTCCCTAGTAACTTGGGAGCAACATGGTGAAGATTTTGGTTGGTAGGGTAGACATGCCCATCACCAAACACACACCCATGGTTTGGTGATTGAGTGGCCAAATACCTATCATCATTGAGAATACATCCTATGACCAAACACCCAATGCTAGAAAATTGTCTTTGAGATTTTTTAATGTCTCAACCAATGATATTGTAACTTTTTTCTAGACATGGGTGTGATGCATACCATTGTTAAAAATAAGTGTTAGGTCATTTTTTTTAAATGTTTGGTAATAGGGTTTGGAGTTGTCACATTCCAATGCACACATATGTGGGAATATCCTAATGCATGGCATTTTAATTGTTCAATAAAGGGGCATTGTGATTTAGGGTAAAATTACAAATGTTGCAACTTGTTGTGTGAAGGGAATGTTTGGTGATGGGTTTATTGTTGTTAAAGTCCAATGCATGTAAAAGAACACAAATTTCCAAAAATCAATATGCATTGGGCTTTAAATGTTTGGTTTAAGGTGTGATATAAAACAAATTTATGGATCTCATAATTCATAATATGATCTAAATTGTTTCGTGAAATGGGTACAACATCGTCATAAAGGGCTAAAACCATAACTAACCTAAAATGCAAAATCAAATTTTGGGGTGGGAGGTGCATTTATGCATCTTGTAACAATCGCCTAATAATCAAAGGGCACATTATGAGCTTGGGATATCATAATGCAAAACTTATGAACAGCTTCAAGATTGCCAAATAGATCCCTATAACTACAACTAATGATATTTCCCACAAAAACAAATGCAGCACAATTTTGTGATTAGAATGTTTTAATCAAATTGTTCATCAATCCATTCCATCCTTTCAACTAGGAAGGAGCATGTCCAAATTACCAACAAGTGTATTATATGATTTTCAAAGTTCCTTAAATATTTTAGTACCTAGTGCACTAATGTTAAGACCAATAATAGAAAAGAAGAGCATAAATGTGAAAGTAGAAAACCAATATGATGAATGTAAAATTTTGAAAATAGACAAAGTTTACAAGGAAATTTTCACTAACTTCATATGTTATCATTGGGTAGCTAAATATGTAGTCACACATGTAAGAAATAATGCAAAGGAAGTTGGCCATTGCAAATTTCAACATGTTTTAGTCTTTCACATCTTAAGATTCGCACCTACAATGTGCACAAGACCATATGAGAATTTGAAGTGAGAAAATTTTGCAAATTTCTTTGATGTGATTAATGTTATTGAAATGACATAATATCATGTTATTCAATCATTTCTTGACCTAGTTCATTTCTTATAAATCCTTAATTTGATTACCAAAAAAATAGGGGCATATCTCTTATGGGGTTAAAGCACACAACCCCCATCTTTTGGAGGATAGGGCTATGAGGAACAAGCCTAACATGATGTTTAATGTGCTTTGAAAGAGAAGGAACAACATGCTAGACCAACTAGCTATGGACAAAGATAAATGTCCCACCTCAACTTACATAAAACATAATACAAAAATTAAGAAAAGTGAAAAGGGGGACCTATAACATATGTAAGAGGCAAATGGATAAATGACTAGCAAGAAGATGCCATGGATTTAATGGAAAGAGGCATCATGTCCACGAGGAAGGCTTGTGAGCAGTGGAACATACCAATAACATTTCTTTTTACCATTTAAATGGCAAGACTAAAATCAAGAATGTTGGCCCACGAAGTGACCTAATAGATGAAAAGGATGCAATTTTGTTGCTTGGATTTTTGGTATGTATGAATGTGGATTAGTAATAACATTATAACATCTCAAGTCAAGGTAGTAGAGCTTAATCAAATTTGATTTACATCATTCACAAATGGGGTATTTTGAAACTCAAGTCATGGTATTGGTTTAAACATCCATAAATGATATCCATCTTGCAAAAGGACTTGATCTCTATAAATCACAAGGTTTGCCTAGCAATGCATGTAACTCATTCTATAACAACCTACTTGAACATTATACAATAAACACAAGTATATTGCACGTCACATATGAAATCCAAATGATTTAGGAATTGTCACATATTCAAGGACAAGAGTTTTGGCAAATAAAGGTTCACAACCAGTGTATAACACCAATCCTAAGTCTAGGCAATGGTTAAATGTAAATGGTGCCATAAACATAGTGAGAGGTTTTTTGCCTAAGTTTTACATATTCGAGGGCAAAAGGATGAAAGATGACTACATCAAAAGTTGCAAACTAGGACATGTATGGCAATGCAAAAGGAGGCATGAACATGACTTTTTTAAATTCAAAATATACCTATCACTTTTCATGAAGTCTGTTATAGGTGACATATTTCAATTTCATTGCCACCTATTGGCAAACATGGTTCACATGTAACCTTGGAAATAATGAAACAAGCACAAAACTTGGGTTAGACATGATCACATTACATTCACACACTTCCCATGCCTTGCAACCTCTAAATGCAAGTTGCTTCAAACCCTTCAAAAACAACCTTCAAGGGGGAAAAAAACAACAACATAATGGTTAGAAATAATTACAATGAACCAAACAATGCTACACACGATAGTTAGGTAGACAAGGCATTGGACCAATCAATATCAAAACAAAAAATCAAGAATGATTTTAAGGTTATAGGAATTTTTGTGCATGTTAAAACATGAGACCATGTTGATCCATTTGGTCAAGGGCCATGGACGACAAGATTAGACCTAATGACACGTATATAAAAACCTTCCATGAATTTATTAGATGAAAACATTGATAATTCAAATTATTCACTTGATGAAAGTTTACAATGGGGGAAGACAAAATTGTTACAAAGTTAATCAACATAACAACTCCTATAGCAACTATAATAAAACATGCCAAAATAGGGGACCATGTTGATGACCTAGAAAAAAAAAACTAAATGTTACTTGGATCAACCTAGGAATATTGTTGCCACATTAAAAATAAGGTTAGTATAGATTATTTCAATGAGCTCATATTTAAGCTAAATGGACCTACGTGTGAGCCTCAAGGTGAAATACGTAATTTTATAATTTAATTTTTAGAAACTATAAAAGTAATTATTTTGCAAACTTGTGGCCATATCTATTTGCAAGGAAAACAAGATGAGGGATAAAACCATTAGTTGATTGCCACAAGTCCCACATGTAACATTTAATGAATATTTGGATATTTTACAATAAAAAGTTTTGGAAAGAACAACTAGAATTAGAGAACACAAAAGAAAGGAAAAGGAGGAAAAAAGAAAAAGACTAATGGTAGAATCATTTAATGTGGTTCAATGAGCAACTCAAAGGCTAGCTAAAACTTTGGGGTTCAATGCACATTACATTATACTAAAAAAGACAAATGAAAACATCCTTTTAAGTCCATTTTCCTTTGTGTTTTTTTCATGCCTTTGAATGACTGAGTAGATAGGCAACAACAATCCATCAATTCCCACCAATGATTTTCCATTTATGCAAAGGCCTAACTAGATATCATTATTTTACACATGTGTGCACAAATCCAATAGAAAATACACTTTAAAAAAAAAAGATATGGACTTCCAAAAGATCACATCTATTTTTATCAGAAAAAGTTGATAACTAGATATTTACAAAATATTTTTTCAAGAGGACCTCATTTCTAGATTTTTCATGATTTGGTACCTATAATATTGAATCCCTTACAAATATTTCTAAATGACATCTTTAAAAAAAAATCCACATATAATATCGCAACTAACAAACTAATCCATGTGTTACAATTTCAAGAGTTCACCCACTTGATTTAAGAGCATTTATGATCATACTTATGTTTTCATATTTAAGTTAATAATTAAAAACCGATGTCGATTGGACAAAATATGATGTCAAACCCCAAAACCAAAATTGGTCTAATATAATGTGCATTCACCCATGCAAGGTTAATTTCAACAAAACATAGTACATTACAAAATGAAGCAAGCAAGAGACAAATCTCACCATACTTTCATGATTGTTTTCAAAATTGTTTGGGTACACATGCCAACTTTGAAAGTACAAAAATAATACAAATAAAGGCCAAGGCAAGGTAAAGCGCTAGGTTGCTTGCAAGGGGATATGTAGTAGCAAGATTTTAACAACCTAACACATAATAACTAAAATTAATAGGAGGGGGGAATGGAGGGTGGAGGGAAAGGGAAGGAGGTCATAAGAGATGAAAATGATGACCTCAAGAGAATTAGTAGGGGGACATTTGGAACACAAGAAACAATGACAAAGAATTCATGAACATCAAAGGGGGTTCCAACCAAGAAAATAAGAGACAATGAAGAACTCATGAACATCGAAGGGGGCTAACTAGGAACAAGAAATAACAATGACAATGAATTCATGAACATTGAAGTGGATAGACCAATAATGCCAAAAATGATGGCAATGAACTTGTGAACATCACCACAAGAAAACCAAAAACATACTATATAATGACAATCACAAACTCATGAACATTAGAGGAGGGGGGAAGAGGGGGGGGCAAGAACACAAGAAATGACAATGAAAAACTCATGAACATTAACAAGGGTGAGGGGAGAACACAAGAAATGATGGTGAAAAACTTGTGATCATAAAAAAGGGAAAACTAGGAACATAAAAGACAATGACAACAACGACCTCATGAACATCAAATAGGGTAGTTTAAGAACACAAAAGCAAATACAAGAAAGGGAGACAAGGATTTAATGAAAACGACAACCACATGAACAACATGTAGAATATGCAAATCTATAGAACTCAAATAGTATAATAGTTTACAATTAGACAAAAACTTATACTTAAGGGATATTCATAAAAAAAACATCACTTTGATTGATTGGACAATAGTTAGAATAATGCCACTTGTATGTAGAAATGGCAGGAAAAAAAATAATTTAATGGTGATTTTAAAGATTAGAACGTAGAAGTGGTTGTTCTCACTTGCATGCATCATGTATACATATGTCAATTTTCTAATATTCATATTGTGAATTCAAGTCCTTTTCAACGTAAAATTTTTCATGGTATAAGAGCCATTCTCTTCAAAAGTGTTAAACTATGTGTAAGTTCATCTTAATGTTCAAAGGTTCTACATTGTGTTAACAACACTCGTTTTTGTCCAATTGTAACAAACCAATGTCTAGAGATTTGGAGGTTGAAATTGAATCATTCAACCTTGCATCGACATAAAGTCAAACTACAAGGGAATAAAACCTTGCAAGATTTCACAATGGGAACTCAAATGTATAGATCACTAGAATGGTAAGTTTGAATGATTGCGCTATGTTCTACCAATAGAAATTGTCAAGAGTTGTCAACTATGGAGCATGGAAATTCAAAATAAAAAACATTTTGATGCAATAGATGCTTTGGAATTTAATTTTGTTGGATCTTAAAATAGTGATTCTAGAACAAGATTTTGCTATGATGTTGTAGCAAAGACTAAAGGCCTTGGCCATCATAAACCTTTTAATGAAGGATGAGATTATTCTTCACGTGTTTCATCTAGATATCCTAAGGAGGGTTGGAGTGCATTGAAGGAGTTTTATGAATCAACAAGAACTACAAGGTGACTCATATTCAAAAACAAGTTTCATAAGTTGAACATGCAAAATGATTATAACATGTTAGACTTTTGCATTAATAAAAAACTTAATTTAAAATGTTAAACTATGGTGTTAAGTATATTGAATGCTTTGGTTGGATCTTTATGAAAATTTTGTGTGAGGTGTTATATTCAAGAGACACTATGAAAGTTTGATTAATTGACTTGGAGGATACTATGAAAGGCACGACAAAGGGAGTTGCATGGTGATCAAACAAAGACCAAAATATGATATTATTAAAATTTAAAAATCTACAAAAAAAGAAGGCCAACATGGGTTATGTCAAACACCCAAGAATTTGTTGCAATTGTGACAAATTTGATAATTGGGCAAGTTGCTGAAAAAATCAAAGACCGATAGAGGCTTTGACTCAAAGAACAAGATATCAACAAGGTTTCAAGCCAAAGAAAAAAAACTAGAAGAAGAAGCTAAGCTTGATCAAGCGGTAAACACAATGCAAAAATAATCAACGAAAATGAGTCTAAAAATGGTGTAGTATCTAATCTAAAGTTTTTTTTTAAAAATTACAACAAATTGTTATTATCTTCATTCAAGTGTTACAAAACATGTTTTCAGAAAAAAAATCTAGGTTCAAAAGTCTAAAATATATATAGAACGTAAAGTTTGTAGGAAGACATAATCTTGGTGTGTATGGAAAAGGCAAAGTGAAGTTGTCATCCACTTTTGGAAAAATAAAGATTATCATTAATGTGCAAGTTACATTCCAAGTTTCAAGAAAAATCTATCGTTAGTTAAGATGATTACAGACAAAGGAAATATGATCATCTTTGATTCTACGAAATGTTTAGTTGTACACAATCAAAATTGGAACATTATTGTTGTAAAAGCTGTTAGGGGATCCAAATAATGCACTTTATAAACTTGAAACTCATTCTACACATATTGTGAAAGTAGGTGCAATAGAAATAAAATTGAAAACTATTGATTTCAAACATCTTTAGACTAGGCTTCAATAAAGGAAAATGGCAAATTTTCATTACCAAGTTTTTTACATGATGAATGCAAGAAGATTAGCAATTAGTTTGCCCAAGTTGACAACATTACCATAGGTTTGTGCAACTTGCATGGCTAGCAAGCAATCATGAAAGGTGATTCTTCGAAAGGCTCAATCAAGAGCAAAGGACATTATGAAGTTGATATGAACCTGTGTGGACCTTTCTCCACTCCATCACTATTTGGATCAAAATATTTTGTTACCGTTACAAATGATTACAATAGAAAAACTTGGGTGCAATTTTTGAAAACATAATTAAACACCTTGTCTACATTTAACATCTTAAAAAATGAAGTTGAAAAGGAGAGAAGAAAAGCAATCAAGGTCCTTAGATATGAGAATGGTGGATAATATATTTGTTATGATTTTATTGCATCTTGTCAAAACAATGGAATCAAAAGACAATTTAGTCAAGCATGCACACGCCCCAACAAAATGGGATTTAAAAAAGGAAAACTAGACCATAATAAAGAAAGTTAAGAATGTACTCTTGGAAAGTGGACTACATAGGACTTGTGGTAATAGGTAGTGAACATTACAAACTATGTGGTGAATCGACCACCTTCACAAGTTAATAAAGGCAAGATGCTTGAAGAATTGTACATAGGACAAAAACCAAACTTGGAGCATTTGAGGATTTTTGGATGTGCTACTAAGCTTTAGTTTTGGATTGCAATTAAAAAAAAAATTGATCCAAAATCAAAGTTATGTTGAATGGTGGGTTATGACATTTGTATCAAAGGATATAAATCCTTCAATCCAAGGACTAGGATAGTCATTATTAGTTGTGATGTAACCTTTGACAAGACTCATGTTGAACTAGGTGCTAACAAAACTTTGTAGTCAAAAGGTCTAACAAGGAACTTGTTCATATAATGTGGCTTCATAATGCATAAATTTTTGTTACCAAGGCTTCACTACCATAAACAACAACATAATTATTTCAAGAGGATAATCAACTCTTTGGTAGAACTACATTTGACGCAAGGAATGAACCTTCATCTAATTGTGACCTACCTTTAGAAAGGATTGATTTGGAGAATGAATCAAACACCCATCAAACAACCAACAAAAATTTGGTGGACAAGTTACAAACAATGATGTACAATAGTGACTAAGAAGAATGATTATAAGACCAAAATGTTTTGATGAATTCATTGTGGGAACTATGGACCATGTTTGGGAACTTGCCACATTTTTAAAAACAATCATAGATGAGAGGTGAAAAATGATGATGGTGGAAGAAATGCATTGTTTCATGAAACCATACATGGTAATTGGTTGAATTGCCCTTAAGGAAAATACCAATAACAACTAAGTGGGTCTACAAGGTGAAAAGTGACTCTACAAGTAAATCTTCAAAATGTAAGGTTAGGTTAGTGGCTAAAATGTTCCAAAAAATAAAATAAAATTAGATTTTCAAAAAACTTTCGCAATGATAATCAAATGGAGTACAATCAAAACCATGATATAACTATTATAACACACCTTGAAATTGGTAGATGGATGTCAAAACAACTTTCTTGATCATTGACCTCAAGGAGGAGGTGTATATGAAGCAACCTAAAGGATTTGAGGAGTATGGAGACAAACACCTAGAGTGCAAACTTAGTAAAACATTATACATGTTTCATAAGGCTCTTTGAGCTTGGTATGAGAAGATTGATCATTTTTTCAGAAATTTAAACATGACCAAGAGTGGAGCAGATTTTAATCTTTACTTTTGGCATCATGATAGAAAAATATTAATAGTCATGGTTTATGTAGATGATCATCATAGGTAACACCAAAAAAAAGATGGACTAGCTCAAGACTTAGTTAAAAGGGAGATTGAAGACGATAGATTTGGGGTGGATTGGATGTTATTTAGTTTCAACAAGGAGGGAGTGTTTTTGTCTTGAACATCATACATAGAAAAATGCTTCAATTTTTTGGTATGGCACACTATGATCCAACCAAAGTGGCGATGACAAAAAGTACTAAACTTGTGGTAGATAAAGTTGATCCTGCTACTTATAATAAGATGGTAAACAAGCTGATTTATTTGGTAAACATTAGACAATATGTGCATTTAAAAAAAAATTTATAATTAGTCCATTCTTAATTGACCCCAACTATTTCACCCCAGTGCAATTAAACAAGTATTTAGATATTTGAAAAGGTATCACATATTATGAAATATTCTAAAAGAAGGGGAGTAATGTAGATTTGAAAGATTTTGTAAATGTAGATTGGGCAAGTGATACAAAATAAAGAAGATCTACGAGTGATTATATTCTCAAAATTGGGAACTTGCCAATGTCATGGTGTGGAAATAAACAATCTAATGTGGTTATTTTTTTAGTTGAAGCAAAATATTGTGCATTAATGGAAGGCACTAAGTATGTCATTTGGTTGAGGAGACACTTAAGGGACATTAAGCATGAAAAACCAAGACTTCCAATAATTTTTTACAACAATATCAAAAACATCAAATCAGCCAAAAATCTATTTTTTCACACTCGAACCAAACACATTGAATGGCATTACAACTTCATGCATGAAAAAATAATGTTTAGTGAAATTAATGTAACACATATTACAATCAACCAACAAGATGTAGATAATACCAATTGTATGTAAAACAACATAACACAAAGTTAGAAAATGATGATCTTTAAAGATTAGAACATAGATGCAACGGCTCCCATTTGAATGCATCATGTATATATATACAAGTCAATTTTTTGGTTTCAATATTGGAAAGTTGGGTCCCTTTTTCAACGTAGAATTTTTAACAACAACAAAAGACCACCATCACCTAAAACTAGAGATATAAATGAGTAACACCAAGAGCATAAAGACAAGGAGTGCAGGATGCAAACTCCCATTGGAGTACAAGGATGCAATAGGTAGAACTTTGAGAAGCCTAGCACGGCAATGTCAAATTTGGTTTAAGATTTTAGGTTTAATAAAACAATAGTTATCCCATCACCATGGATGGGATTTCCTTTTTCATAGTTTTGATTGAGGCTATTTTGTGTACGATGAACATTTTTACATAAAAAAAGAATTGGTTTTGGCCTTCACCCAATTTGCTAAGGGTTAAAATTTACATATAAAATTTTGGCAATTTTTTTCAAAAACTTAGCAATATTAGTTGAATCTACACTAGGAAAAAAAAATCCAAAAATTTCACAATTCTTTTGTGGAAAAATGAACAAAATTTATCTTAATTTTCATTTTTTTTGGTTATTGTAACACGAATCTCCGTTTCTTTTCCTCAACTTTTACACACAAACTTTTCTGAAAGTGCTTTACAAATCCCAAACCAACTGGGAACAATGCCTGAAGTCATGGCATAAAGTGGTTTTTTTGTGACCAAACAAATCAATATGGTGGGAGTCCTTCATGCCAAACAAATGAGACAAATGCTGAGAGACAATGAGATAAAACACATAAAACCTCAATACAGAATACTGAGAGAAAATCACACCCAAACTTCTGGTGGTGTAAAGAGTAAAGAGTAAGGCCCCACTATGGACAATTCTTTGATTTTGTCATAAACTCCCATTCCAATTTTTTCATAAAAAAATTCAGAACCAAAGAACCTCCAGTAGTTTCGGGTTTTGGAGGGTTTTCAGAACCAAAGAATCTCCCAATTCCCAGAATTTGAACATTCAGAACTCCAGTTCCCAAAATTTGAAAAAAGAATGAAATCAAAGAACCAGCAAGTTTAATGAAAGAATGAGCAAAAAATCAGGGTAGATCCTTTGACTGGTTCATTCATTTGATTGATTATTGTGCTAAATCAAGAGTGAGCTTTTGGTAACTAAACTAAATGTACATAGCTTCATTTGACTATCTGAATTGATCAAGGGGAGGAAGCATTTGACAACAAACACACTACAATTTCATGCACTCTTAGGAGAGTTGAACTCTCGTCTCAAAAGACTTTGCCCATTTGCAATAACAATGTGCCTTCATCCAAACACAACCCCACACCAAGTTCCAACTTGCAACCCTAGCCATATTAAGCACAAGACAAAAATTGCAAACAATAAGTCCAGAAGCACAAGTGCAACTCTACAGTCCAAACTTCAAACTCCAAACTCTCCAGCATTCACATTACACAAGATAACTTCAGAAACACCAAATAAAAATCTTCAAGCTTGCTTCACAGACTTGCATGACCTTCCAAACTATGTTTCAAAGCTGGAAACCAACCTATGTAATCATTTGACATGTGTGTTTCAACAAAATCAAAGAATAAATGTATACTTACAATTTTTTAATGTGCAAAACTTGGTACAGAAAGGAAAATGCCCCAATAGAAAGGGGGCCCAGAAAAGAAATTTAAGCTGCCTCAATAAACAAACCATTTGCCACTGAGTATTAAGGCAATATCAAGCTTTCATGTCCTTCCACTTGGTGATGACATCTTGAAAAGGGAAATTGCCAATCGTGTACATACTCCAAAGCCATAAATATTTGTGACTGCATAAATATAACATAAATATAACTATGCTAGCTACCTGTAAAAATGACGCTGTAAGTTTGGCTATTGCTCATGAGAGAGAGGAGCAAGGGTGACAATCACTCATGAAGGGGATGGCAAAAACTTGATTAGTGATGGGATCAAGAGTGGCTACAATGAGAGTGATGAGGGAGGTGATGCCGCTACTTTACAAAAGAAGCCCTAGCCTTTGTTTAAGTTGTTTTTTTTCCGTGACTATAGGTAGTGTGTCCAAAAATCAGATATGCATTTGGCAATTTTTAGCCACAAAAAAAAACAGACCCTTACCCATAAGTTCTTTCTTCGAAAAAATTATAGAACCACCCAACACTGCTAATGATTTCTTAGGTATGATCCAAGCAAGGAAGGTATCTTTAAAGGTATAATTCTCCATTTTGAGGCAAGTACATAGAATATGTACTTCCTGAAAAATGTAGAGCTAATTCGAGCCAAACAAATGAGATAAAGAGAGAGAAATTCCAATCCAAGAATACAAAAGTTCCCAAGTAAATCACCTGAAGTGCACATTCTATGGTGAGAGAAAAAGTCTGTGATACAATGTGTGTTAAGAGCCTGTATTTGCCAGACATTTATAGGAATGCAGCAACACAAGTCTAATCAATGTGAGTACAATGCACAGTCCAAATAGCGACAATGAAGAACCCAAACATAATCATGGCCTCCTTCAACACTGAAAACACTCACATAACCCCCATAGGGTCAAACAAACCTTGTAAGGAAAGCTTGCAAAATGATAAGTACCAAAGAGCAACAAGATCCTGCAGAATTACACTAGGCCTGGAACGTAGAGAAAGAGGCTCAACAAGTCTATGCAACAGCAACCAAATGGAATAAGCAATTCCAAGATGAATCTCACAACCGGTTTAACACTAAGGCACATGAGCTATGGAACAAATAGGATTCATGTCAGAGACTTCATACTGTACAATCCTTTCAGAAGCAAATGTTACTGCTTCTATTTCAAAAGGGGGGGACCTCATGGAAAGTTACAAAACAAAATTCCAGCAAGAAATGACAAAGAACTCGACACTTAAATTTTAGGGGACCTAAAAATACTCATATCTTACAACCTTGTTTGCCAAAGGTTGAGTTTGCCTCGTGCCACAAGATGTGGAATATAAAAGCAAACCCTGCAATGCTTCATCTTGCCTTTCCCACAATATGTGGAATAAGAAGACTCTGCCACATGTAATTAGCAATTGCCCCCACACTTTCCTGGAAATTTATTACTGGTCAGGCACTTGAGTTTTGTGGAGAGAAGTCTTGCTTGATGACCTGGTCACAGACTGACTAACCAACAGTCTCAAGCTATGAAAAGCTGTCATTGCTTGTATCCTTCTTGATATCTGCGGGTACAACCTACTAATCCTGTACATTTGCTCAATAGCCATGATGAAAATATGTACAAACAATATTGGGACTGCTCATCAAGCACACCCTTGACAAGTACCATGGCATACGACAAGGGTTTGACCTGATGTAAACAAAATCACCCAATCCAGGACCCAGTGAGAAAGGCACTGGTCTTACTGCCAATAATCCCTGCAGGAACAGAGACCATCCTTGAAATGATGAATGCGATTGACATCCCTTACAATGATTTCTCTTCTGGCTATCTTTGCAATGAACTTGGTGGCCGTGTGGCAGTCACCACATACCTGCAGATTCTTAAAAATATGGAGTGGAGTACCAGCAGGTGTGTTAAGAAGCCCAAATGCAATAGCAAGTTTCTCACTGTGGTGAGACAAATGAAACACCTTTTCTTCTTCATCTACATCATGTAATACAAATTTGGTATCTGGTACATATCCAATATGATTCATCTGCCTGTACAATCTCTCAAGTTCTGCATGGATTTCACTGAGTTGAGGATGTTCTTGGTCATCTAGTCTAAATGTATGCACCTCATTGTTCACCTCAATCCAAGTGCAGCCAGTCTGCTTCTTCACACCCCTTTCCAACCTCTGTTGTTGAACATTTGCACTGAGATCCCACTTGTCAGCAGCAGCATAGATGTTTGATAGCAGCACATAGCCTGCTTCACTCTGAGGGTCCAATTCTAGAACTCGTTTTGCAATGCGCTCTCCCATCTCCACATTACCATGAACTCTACAAGCACCGAGCAAGGCCATCCATACAGCAGCATTTGGCTCGCAGGAGATTGTATTGATCAAATCCTCTGCCTCTTGGAGACGGCCAGCACGGCCAAGAAGATCAACCATGCAGACATAGTGCTCCACTGTGGGAGAAATACGATATACCGAACTCATGGATCCAAAGTAGTGCACACCTTCATCCACTAGGCCAGCGTGGCTACAAGCTGAGAGAAGAGAAACAAAAGTCACATTGTTGATTTCAACACCCTCATCACACATCTGTTTGAAATGTTTGAGAGCTTGCTTAGCATGCCCATGCATGGCATAGCCTCCAAGCATAGCAGTCCAACAAACCGCATCATGCTTGGGCATGCTGTTGAATACCCTCTGTGCATCCTCAATACTCCCACATTTGGAATACATGTCAATGAGGCCACTACCCACAAAGAAATCAGACTCAAAACCACTTTGGATGATCTGTTTGTGGACATATCTGCCCTCTTCAAGTGCTCCCACACTAGCACAGGCATTCAGTACAGCCACAAAATTGACAGGGTCTGGGCGAACCCCTTCCTGTTGCATTTGATGAGATAATGCTAAAGCCTTATGGCCTTCCCCACATTTCACATGTCCCAATATCATAGCAGTCCAGGCAACAATATTGCGGGTGTGCATCATGCCAAACACTCTCCCTGCATCCTCCATGCTCCTACATTTAGCATACATATCAATAAGGCTATTACCCAGAAACACATTAGACTCACAGCCACATTGAATGATCTGTTCATGAATATGCCTGCCCTCTTCAAGTGCCTCTACACTGGCACATGCACTCAGCACCCCAACAAAGGTATAAGGGTCTGGCTGCACCCCTTCTCTTTGCATTTCTCCATACAAGGCTAAGGCTTTCTGCCCTTGCCCACATTTTACATGTCCCAGGATCATGGCATTCCATGAAACCACATCCTGTGTGGGCATTTGGTTGAACACTCCCCAAGCATTGTCTATGCTCCCACATTTGACATACATGTCAATGAGGCTATTATTTACAACCACATTAGACCCCAAACCACTTTGAATGATGTGTTCATGGACACACCTGCCCTCTTCAAGTGCCACTACACTAGCACATGCATTGAGCACTGCCACAAAGATGCCAGGGTCTGGCTGCATGGCTTCACATTGAACTTGTTGAGATGGTTCCAATCCCTTTTGCCCCTCCACACACTCCATGTGTCCAGGAATCATGGCACTCCAATACATCACATAGTGTGTCCATATCTTGTCAAACTCTTTCTGTGCATCCTTATCTCGCCCACACTTGGCATACATATTAACAAGGCTGCAACTGATAAACACATTAGATTCATACCCACTCTGTATTGTCCATGCATGGATACGTCTGCCTTCATCAAGTGCTTGTGAATTGGCACATGCATTGAGAATTTGCACAAAAGTAAAAGCATCTGGAGTTATGCCCTCTTGTTGCATTTGTCGAAAAAGTTCCATTGTCTTCTCATTTTGCCCAGCCTTAACATGTCTTGCAAGCCTTGTATTCCATGACACAACATTTGATTCTTGTACTGTCCCTGGGGCCATTGCAGCAAGCTCTGCATCAACCCACGAGGGCTTATATTTGCTATCAAGCCAGAGTGCACTCTTTGTGGTCTTATGCTTGAAATCAGGATGTCTCACATTGACCTAGCACCACCACCAGGAGCCCAACACAGGTGTGATCAGCCACATCTTTCATTCTTCTTCCCATGGGATGATAACTAAAAAATTCCTTGCTAATTGCAAGGAAATCGTCAAAGCAATCATTTGCTTTCTCTATATACCTTCTCTGACCTGTGATCCAACCATTGTGAAGGATCTGCGAAGAAATCTCGCCAAAGTTTCTCTACGTTCCTTGTCTGGCCTGCCACAAACCACACACACACTCATTGGCAACACTTCCATTATGTCATGAAACTGGAGTCTTTCATAGACATGATGCCATAATTTAGAACAAGACATCCATCAGTTGTCTAAACAAGCTTGGAAAATAAGAAGCTTCATAATGCAAAGAACTTCAACAAGGGTTTGGGGTTTATGGTTTAGAAACCCCGCTCAAAACCGCAAAGAAACACTCCAGAGAAAATAAAAAACAATTGCTACAGGGGCAGTAAGAGGCAGACAAGAGAAAAAATGAGCTTACCACCACCGTTGTCTCTCGGCTTTGTCTTGACTTCCAGTCGTTGCACTCTGGGAAGATCCGCAGGCCCACCAGCAGCATCGGGAAGACGTCGGTGAGCATGGTGCAGCGGCAACTCACTGCGACTAGAGAAGAAGAGGAGGATCCTGAACGGCCTCCGACGCCATACTCTTGTGGTCTTGTGCTGTAGCGATGGTGTGCTCCCTGCACTAAGAAGCAACTGCACCTCCATCACTACAACGACAGAGCAGAGCTTCTGTGCCTTCTCCTGTCTCTGCTCTCTCGCACCACACAAAATTAGGGTTTCTGCTGATGGTCTGTTTGGGGGGTCACCCCCAAAAAAATTCCACCCCCAAAAAAAGAACAGAAAAATAAAAAGAATCAACCCCAAATTTCAGCCCAATTCAACCCAAAAAAGTTTCACCCCCAAATTTCAACCCAATTCAAGCCTAATTTTTTTTCAACCCAATTTCGACCCCAAATAATTCAACAGTGAACCAGCAACCACCAGCACACCATGAAGGATGAATGATAAGTGGTCAGGAAACAGTTTTCTGTTGGGTTCCAGTTCCCTAGCTAACCATGGTGGTTAGCTCAATTGCATTTTTTTTCCTACCTACCTACTAACAACCCACAAGGAGGTAGGCTCATGTATAAATCATCTACTCGCCTAGTAGTTACCTATTTTCCTACCTATCTACCTATATATGAGACCTATTTCCTACAGAATTGGTTACCAAGGTGAAACCAATTATTAACTCAGTTGAGGTTCATCCACAACTGAGTAATAATGGGCATCCAGTGGATGGTGAGCTTGTGGGTGCTAGTTCACAGTGGCCCCTCTTGAGAGAGACAAAACTTTTACTGAGCTTAAGGAGACCTCCGCATACATTAGAAAAATTCTACCAGTTCTTTATGAGTTTTTAGAAGGAAGGAAGAGTAGCTCACAACCTTGTGATGGTTTTTGAGTTGTTAGAAGGAAGAACGACTCACAACTTTTATGGTGCATTTAAGGAGCTTTTTGGCCCTCATGGAAAGAAATGGGCCATAACAACCTCACCACTTTTGAACGTGCATACCTAGTGTGTCAAATTTTACCAAAAGTTACACAAAACATCCCAAAATTGCTCCCAAAAGATTGCAACATCATGTGATATATGTTTCAAATGTTGTTTCCACCATAGCTTCTTTCTGGCTCATGTAATGAATTCCCTTTGGACCAAATTGGCTTTGTATCTGTCTAGTAATACCCCAACCCTAACAAGAGCTTCATAGCAATGTGTTCCTGAATTATCTCATGTAAGGAGAACTGGTAGAATTTCATGTATGTGTGGTAGGGTGCCTTACCCTCAACAAGATTTCCGAGTGAACATAGGATGGCATCTTACAGGAACCTTATGCGTATGGTGCCTCGTCTCCTCTCAAATGAATCATTGCTGTCCATTTTTAAAAGAAAAATTCTACCTGGGAAAGGACCTCAAATGGGGCTGTTCTGGGTTCTTAGTCCTCACCCTACAAGAGATCCTGGCATCATCTGCTTAGATGACTGTCCTCCAACATCATTAGGGCTAAAATGGGCATGTTGCTCCAATGAGAGACTGCCACTAAAACACCACTATCAACATCATTAGGTAGTGTGTCAAAATAGGATGAGTGTTATGTTGAGAAAGAGTGTAATCACCACACCATAAACCTCAGTATAATTGAACAGACACAATTCCCCCTTGCAGAGTGTTTTCTGGGAGTCTAAATGAGGTGATCAATGAATGATGTTGGTTGCAAACTACCTACGCAATAAAGAGATAAAACCCCAAAGTTCAGATTCTTATGGAATCTCTTATCCTAAAAATTGCAGGCAAACATCAGAATTTGTTTGCCTAGCATATTTGTACCTTGAATACCCCAATGGACCTTCCAGGCAGATCTGGAAGCTGAGGATATGGATGAAATGGCCAATTGCACAACACCCACACACACCATTACTTGGGTATAACCAATGTGTCACCAGCAGAAAGGAAGTCTCCAGCTCCTATTCCATTTGCTGCTTTCAATGCTTCCACTGATACCTGCATGAAGCCAAAGAATCATGTCTGATCCGGATCAGTCTCTACAAGCCACTAACTTCAACTCTTACAGTGGTGTGTCCACTCTCTTCTAATTTAAGCATGATATGCAAACAGCAGTATGTCCTCAGCCTGGCCCTAGGTAGGATTCACTGACTTAGAATACCACACAAATGAAGACACTTGTACACTCAAAGGTCCAAGGAAATCCAAGCATCTTTTAACCTAAAGCAGGGATTTCACGGGAAAAGCGAAGTGATAATTTGAACAGCAGAAAGAACTTGATGAATAAGCTTACCCCATATTTTCGCGAGATGCCCCAAAGAGTGTCACCAGTGTGCACATCAATGACATCAGATTTCTTCTTGAAGAGAAGGGGGCCACCCTTTTTCTCCTTGCCAAGAACATCCTTACCCTTGTGTTGCACCACCTCCTTGCTCTTGGTTTCTGCAATCTCCACAATGTCCTGCGTATCCACAACCCCACAACTCATGCTTGTAAACATGTCTTACAACTTGAAATGTATTTACTTGTATGCCATTGTGACCCTATTTACAGGCAAACACAAAATTACACAATAGATAAACTCTGGCAGGAAAACTTTACACCATTCTTGCTCCAGCATTGAACATGTGGACATAAAATGCTAGGGGTAACTCTTTTGCACAGAAAACAAATGTTATCTCTCTTTGCCCTGAAGGCTATTGTATTCTCTTCATAGGTGGACACTTTGAGCTGTCATAAATATCCAGATATTCAGATGCCCCTAGGTTCCCACACTTGGATGATCACTTGACGCAGTGACCCTAATTGTAGCTTGGTTGATTACGTGGGGTAAACATCTAGCATGATGTGCACATGGTGCATGTTGCAAGTTGTGAAGTAGCCAAGAGCACTACAGAAACTATCTTTCAATTCTCTCCAAGTAAATCATGGTCACTGTGTGTGTAAAGCTGGAAATGAGGATTGAAAAACATTACTTGCAACATCAGACTACTGCAAAAAGATGACAAACCTCTGTTTTGACATCAGTTTGTTGATGTTCACTCCCCAGGGGAAGGACAACATCACTTGACTTCCTTCCCCAGAAAGATCTGATCAAGCTCCATGCAATGCCAACTCCAACAATTGCACCTACAGCCTTGGCAATGGTCTCATCTTTGATGCCCTTGCCTTCCTTGTCTCCCTTTGATCCTCCAGTGGCAGCTGGACCTGACATCCTTCCACTTCAACTCGCATTGCAAGGTCAGTATTCTACCCAAACAACATTATGAGGGTATACAAGTTTCAAAGAAAAGCTACACACTTCCATTGAAATTAGTCCCAGCTCAAATCAGACCACAAAAAAGGGTGCAAAAGCCCCACTTATGGCTGAACTATTGTGCACACTTGACCAGCTCTGAGAAAGGGTCTAGGGTTTAGGGTTCCTCAAAACCAAAGATAAATTGGTTTTCAAATGGCAATGTCAATGGTCTCATTGCAAGAAATATATTCACCCCTAAGGATCGCCTAAGACCACTCGCTTGCAACTTCATCAGATGGCGGTGATGCAGGAGAAGCCATTACACTCCATTTACCAAACTTGTACTACTGTCATTAACACAAAATACCTTCAATTCGAGAAGCAGATTGATTCCAAAGGATCACTCAAGACCACTTTGACACTTTAAAAAAGAAAAGAAGCTGAAATTGTACTCCTTGAGGTGAGTTCCAGTTACAAAGAATATAGGTAGTAGACTGAAACGTCAATCAAAAAATTGATTTTCTTGCAGCAAAAAAAGGGATTGAATCCAGAAGTTTAGGTATTAACTTCTTCTACTATCATGCTCACAAGAATATCAGCTGCAGCCGTGAGAGAAAACTTGCTGCATTTTCTGCTCATGAATTCCAGCTATGAAAACCTCCTGGGAAGTGATATACAGATCACAAACACGAAGGATCATCCCAGAACACGTATCACCAAAAGAACATCCCAGCAGACTGTAACCGTTGTCCAAAAGCTTTGGATACAAACTGGATCCGTTCAGGTCGAGCTTCAGCGACGAAGAGTAAAGACGTTCAAGTGAAAAGTCGGTCAGAAGATCCCTCATTGCGACGACAAAAAGAGAGATTTTCGGCCGATCTATTAGGAAATGGTGAATAAATATATTTAGAATGAGAAAACGACCAAAATGTTTTCGAATAGTGTGTACTTCAAAGTCTGAAGAGTAGATTCATTCAAATGACTGTCACGGCCTTGATGATCGTGCTCAAACAAACCGTCATCCGAAAGCGCCGTAGAAAGCAACTATCGGATCTGAAATCAATTTCAGCTAAAGTAACCGATACCGTATGTCGATGAAATACTTTTCCAACACTTCAGTTACAGAACTACATATCTTCAGAGAAACAAGCTCTTTCACTTCAGGTCAATTTCAGGCACCGAAAAACAGACGACGTCGGATGTCGTTGCTTCACCAAAAACGCACTTACTTCCGACAGAAAAACAAAAAAATGTGGAATCCAAATCGGAAGTGCAAGAGCGTACTGGAAAATACATGGCAAGAAAGTGCTAAGAATACAAACTTCTTAACTTCAGGTTAACCTCCGTCACTTTTGAGGACGGAAAGGACCCTAAAAGGAAAAAACCAGGCAGAATAGTCAAGGTACTGTTGCATCATGACCTTGATCTTGCCGCTCCGTTTACCGAAAAAGCGCAAAGAAACAGAAAGGTTTGAGGCTAGAATGAGAGAGAATATTTACAAGTGCGATGTGTCGACAGAAGACGGGGCCACAAGACGATCGGAAGGCGACGAGAGAGACGCGCGCACGCCGGTGGGGCTAGGGGAAAAACGAAAGGGAAAAAAGGCAAAGGAAACCAAGTGCAACAGCGCTTCCTCGCAGAGAGCAAAACGCAGAGAATGAGCCTGTGGAGCGCCACCGCGTGCGATGCTCTGTCAGGCTCGGGTTCAGGTCCGGAACGGCAGAAAATTCCGGAACGGTACTTTACGTCTGGGAACGTGCCCTTAGGGCGCATTCTGCCTACAAGGGCCTTGAAATTTCCATAAGGTACTATGCAAAAAGCTTCGGAACTAGAGAATGTGACCCTTAGGGTGCATTCTGCCTCTCAGTGAGTCAGTAGCGGGAGGTTGCTCCAGGCCAAACTCCAGGGACAAACTAGATGGCAAAATGCACTCTACAGTCTAATTCTGCCCTCTTTTCATCCATGTTAAGATCAATTATGGAATTTTCATCCAAATAACAAAGGGTTATAAAATCATTGGGCCCACGAGAGCCCAAGGTGGTACCTTGTGCTAACTGACCTTAAACTTTCCAATTGCATTCACAAAATATTTGTTTTGCCAATTTGGATGTCATTGCCAATTTGTCATTCATCTATGTTTCCAATCACCATTTCTAGGGTTGGGATACAATTTCAGGCTTGAGCAACCCAGCACCCACCAGTGCACCATCCAAAAAATCCCGTTCTGAGATTTCATCGATGGGATGAACCTGTCCCCCAGGGGTCAGTTTATTTGGGCAGTAGTTTTTTTTTTCCCCCCTTCTTGGCCTTTTTTTTTTCCTCAGACTTTTTTTTTTTGGGGAGCTCACTGTTTTTCTTCCTGGGCTCATTTTGGTTTTTTTTTTCCCCGCAACCCTAACTACCATTTTTTTTTTGGGGGAACTCCTACCTACCCCTCCAACCTACCTACCACCTTTCCTCCTACCAGCCCATCTACCTCCCTCATTCTGCTAACCCCTCTTTTATGCTTGTGCTGTCCTCCATCACCAACGCTTGAAATTCAGTGGGATCAGGGTTTAGAGTTGCAAAGCTTCAAAAAAGTGAGGAGAAACAAGGGGAAAAGCTTGGAGCACCAATGTGGGAGGAGCTTGGAGCAAGCACGAAGAACAACAAAACTACAAGGTAAGCTCCCTTCCTCCCTTCTCTAGTTTTTTTAGGGTTTAGGCAATCTGATTTTTGTTCTAATGCTGCAAGTTTGAAGGTCACAATGATGAGGAGTTCAGCTCCTCGGTGTCATGTTCTTTCATTCTAGTGCTACAAGTCATTGAAGTGCACAACAATGAGTTCGGCTCCTCGTTGTCATGCATTTTTTTGTTTTAGTGTTGCAATCCCAAGGACACAACAATGAATAGTTCGGCTCTTTGTCATTGTGTTTTTTTTTTCCAAGTGCTAGAAGTCTCTAGGGCAATGACGATGAAAAGTTCAACTCCTTGGTGTTGTGTTCTTTTGTTTTAATGTTGGAGGTCACTCAAGTGCACAATGATGAGGAGTTCGACTCCTTGTCGTCATGCATTTTTTTTGTTCCAATGATGTAGGTCCCAAGGACATGACGACAAGGAGCTCAACTCCTTGTCGTCATGTTTTTTTTTGTTCAAGTGTTGGAGGTCCCCATGGCCACGATGATGAAGAGCTCAACTCCTCATCGTCATGTTCTTTTGTTCTAGTGTTGTAGGTTAGTCAAACACACAATAACAAGGAGCTGAGCTCCTCATCATTGTGTTTTTTTTTGTTCTAATGTTGTAAGTCTTAGGGACACAACAACAAGGAGTTGAACTTTTCATCGTCATTGCCTCCTTGTTGTCGTGTTTTCTTTTGTTCAAATGTTGGAGGTCCCCATGGCCACAATGATGAAAAGCTTAACTCTTTGTCATCATGTTATTTTGTTCCAGTGTTGCATGTTAGTTAAGTGCATGACGACGAGGAGCTTGGCTCCTTGTTGTCGTGTTTTTTTTTGGTTCCAATGTTGTAAGTCTAGGGAACACAACAATGACGAGCTTGGCTCCTCATCATCGTGTTATTTTTTTGTTCAAATGTTGAAGGTCCTTGGGGCCAAGATGACAAGGAGCTCAGCTTTTCATCGTCATGTTTTTTTTTTGTTCCAATGTTGTAAATCCCAAGGACACAACGACAAAAAGCTTGGTTCCTCCTTGTTGTGTTTTTTTTCATTCCAATGCTGCAAGTCCTAAGGACATGACAATGATGAGTTTGGCTCCTTGTCATTGTGCTTTTCTTTCATTATAGTGATGCAAGTCCTAAATGATGAACTTGGCTTTTCATCGTCATGTTTTTTTTTGTTCTAATCATTCAAACGCACAACAACGAAAAGTTCGACTCCTAGAAGGGTACTTCATAGTTAAAGCAAAACATAGAAAGAAAATGATACCCTATTTTGGGTAATCTGCAAACACCATGAGTTCAATTATTTTGGTTTGGGTTATTGTAAGGTTATTGCTCATGTCGATAATTACTCAATTCAAATGTTTTACCCCTTTCAAGGTATCTCATAAAACCTTTGGGCTCCATAACATATCTTTTGAAATTGGGAAAGGCATTACATGCCCCTAACAAAACTTAGAAGGCAAGCAATACCCACATCATTTGTAATAATATCATAAACCATGAAACAAAAGAATTTTTTTTAGATATTTATTCCATGTTCATTATATGATGTCAGACATATTGATTCAAGGAAATGAAGGTATTACAAAGTTCTTCACATTGATGTTAGAAGGTTCATTTGAACAAAGTTATGGAGTTTAACTACAATACTTGTATCATCTTGAGATATTTGCATTCACCTTGAAACTTGAAAGGGTATTACATAGTTTTACCAAAACCTATAATTAATATAATACCTACACCATATTGTGACAATATCCTAAACCATAGTACAAATGAAAGTATTGTCAAGTTAATCACATTGATGGTAAAGGTAATGAAATTATCATTAAAATCAGGGTATTGTAATTACACATCAAAAATTTATTGAAATGACCTTATACCATCAATGTGGCTAATATTGTAATACTTTCATGTACATATACCAACAATTTTGCATTAGTCCATTGAACAATTCTTATTATTTATGAATTTGAAAATATTTTTCAACTATATTTAATGTTTATTTAAATTTTCTAACATAAATTTTTTATTAAGATATTATATATTTAAGAATGCAAAAATTAATAAACCCACACATTGATTAATTAATTATATCATTATTTCATATATTGAAAATTAAAATTTACATAAAATTAAAAAATTACATTGACCAAACATACATAATATTAGATAATTATATTTTAAAGTTCAATTAAAACCCTTATTCCTAAACCTTTAACCTTAATTGAAAAAATTTAGGGTTTTTACTAAATGATTTTTTTTCTATTTAAAAAAAATAGAAAATTGGGTCATTATTGAAGCCAAATATTCAAACAAAAATAAAATGAAACACAAACACAATTTACATCTTTGGGAAATTTTTAAGTCTCTTTGAAAATTAAAAACATCATAACCAAATTACATTTCAATGGGTTTATATATATTAAAATTTCAATTAATATAAAATTTCATCTTATTTTGAATAAATATTAAGATATTATATATATTTAAATGAATAAATAATATAATTTTATAATCTTACAAAGTATATATAAGGTTAGGTTACATAACAATTAACCTATTAATTTATTATTTATGCTTAGTTAGGATGTATAATTTGGTTGGTGTCAACACTTTAATCAATTGGACAACCTTGACTATGAACTTTTGTTGTAAATGGTAAATCGTCTTATGTTTATACCTACATCCATATGGTGTGACAAATGTTCATTTTAACAAATATCCAATGTGCCTTTTTAATGGTCATTTGATCTTCATGCTCACAAATAATCGATAAAAAAAGACAAAAATCATGATATTTTTAAAAATTAGAACTACAACTAAGAATTAAAATTAAAATTAGAACTAAGGCCTACCTATTATTATGGCCATTGATGAACTTGTTACCTTAATTTTGTTGTTGCAAAATTTGCAAGGGATGTGGTGTGATAATATCCTATTTTTGAGCTAATAGATTAAGCAAATGAAACCCCTACCACAACAACGTCCATACTTTTGTTATTAAATATTGTCAAGGTTTTTTTATAAATGATCGATTCCCTCCATGACCAATGATGAGGATAAGTTTTTCCCAGCAAGCTTTTGAGAAGGATTCATGGGTCAAATGGTCACTTGAAACAAACTTTGTGTTGCATGCATGTTTGAAATGATTCAAGTAATCAAAATTCAAAAACCCTAAAGGGTGCAAAAAACCTAAGGAAAGATGATAGGTGCTTTCAAAATGGAGTGGGATATTAGAAAAAAAATGTGTGGGTGGGTGGGTCTTCACCATTTTCTTTTGACAATGATTTTATGGTAACTTGGGAATTTGAATTATTGTTACAAAAAGAGGAGAAAATTTTGGAACATTATGGAAATTAGTTGGTTTTTTTTATCAAGCTTGTACTATTTTTATTTTTTTTCATTTGACAATGATGTTGTTACATTTTTCAAAGAAGGTGTAGTAGAAAAAACAACAATATTATTTGTTGTTTAAATTCCAAGCATCACATTATTAATTTTTGTAACCATTATTATTGTTGTAGAGCATTTCAATTGTTGTTGTTATTGTGACCATTTTGGAAACAAATTGAAAAACAATATGTAAGAAAAATGTCAGCCACCAAGATGTCATACCTTCAAACATGTAGCTAATGTACCACATCCTTGAATGCACCATCCTATAAGGTCAATATCACATACATCTTTGTGGGTGGTGGATGATCCATGGTCCACAATAGCATGTCAGCATGATTCATCACCTTCACATTGTTGGTATTCCCATTCTCATTATATATATATATTTTTTATTTTAAATAAATATGAAATTATTATATGTATTAAAATGAATCAAAAATATAATTCCATAATACAATTAATTATGTATAATGTGTTATCTGATATGTTACAAATAACAATATATTTAGACTAATATTTAAGCCAATATTATACATCATAAAAAATAAATTTTACATAAGGACTTATGTTATATATTTATGAAATATAAAATATTACTAATCTATTATATAATTATTTTAACCTATAAATTATTTATTGTATGTCAAAAAAATTAAATAAATTTTCAATCATACATAGGATTAATATATGGGAAAGATCATTTTTTATTATTATGTGAACCATTAAAAATAGTAAAAAACCATGTGCTTTAATTTTTTAAAATAAAAATAAAAATTTTATTAGATTATAGATTTTTTTTTCTTCTTTATGAGTTTAAAACTTTAAAAGGGAATTTTTAAAAAATGTACATCATCGAAAAATGTTAAATTTTTTGATTTTGACAAACTATGAATTTCAAACATTAAATAATAAAATTTACATTAAACCTTAAAGCCCTATACCATCAATGTGACCAATTTCACTTTACATTCATTTTTATGTATGTTAAATCATATTGAAAGGTGAACAAATAATTTTGAAAACATGAATTTCATGATGTATTGGTGAGGAATCAAACATTTAAAAAATATTCTTATGTTTCATGGTTAATGGATTATCACAATACAATATGGGTATAAAATTTAAACTCCATAACTTTGTTTAAATGGCCTTGTACCAACAATGTGACCACTTTGCAATACCTTCATTTACTTTAATCAATATGTATGGCATGATATATTGAACATGGAAAATAATAATAATAATATAATAATAATATAATATATATATGTATGTCCTTTTGTTTCATGGTTTAAGATATTATTGCAATATGATTCAAGTATTGTTTTCTTTCTACGTTTTGGTATAGTAATGCAATACCTCTCCAAGTTTCAAAAGATATGTTTCAAAACCTAAAGGATTTTTGGGATACCCTACAAGGGGTATTGCATGTTTATTGAGTATTCCTATTCATTAATAATACCCCTTTGATAGTTTAAACCAAAATAATTTAGCCCATAGTGTTTATTAAATGCCCCAAGCAAGGTATTACTTTGCTTTTAGGTTTCTGAAGGGTATGTAATGCCCTTCCAAGTTTTAAAAAATATGTTATGGAACCCAATGTATTTTTGGGATACCTTGCAAGGGGTATTACAAATGTATTGAATAGTTTTGACCATGAATAATACCCCTCCAATAGCGTAGATCCATGGTGTTTAATTATAAAATATAACTAATGAAAGTATTGGTTTCCTTGTTGGTTTGCATAAGGCTATGCAATACCTTTCCATGTGTCAAAAGAGATGTTATGAAACCCAATGTATTTCTGGGATACCTTAAAAGGGGGTATTGCATGTTTAGTGAATCCTTTTAGGCATGAGTAATACCTTTTTAATAACATGGACCAAAATAATTCAACCCATGGTGTTAGAGTGTAGCCCAATGAGGGTATTGCATTCCTTCTAGGTTTTGTTAAGGTTACACAATATCTCTCCAAGTTTCAAAAGATATGATATGGAGCCCAAATTATTTTAGGGTTACCCATAATGGGATATTACACGTTCATTGACTACTTTGTTTTATGAAACTTGAATACAACATATATTAAATGTGTCTAAATTGAACTAGAGCTTTATATTGCTTTAATTATCCACTTGGTTTGCAATACCCCCATGGAAAACACTCTCTAAGCATAACTTGCAATACCCTTATATAGGGTGTGTCAAATATTTTAATTGTCCCTTTATTTATTTGTTTGAATGAACAAAACCAAGCTCCATGCAATTCCTTCATTTTACTCTTTCCTCATTATTGTCGACTATTGGGGGTCTATTGGAATGGCAACCATGTAGGTAGGTGTAGCCATGTAGGCGGGGTTTGGTAGGTACTTATTTAAAGTGTTGGTAGGTAGGAAGGTGGAAGGGCAAGTAGGTAGATAAATAGATTGGGGTGGGGGGTGGGTAGGTGGGTGGAAATGAGAATAACACACTTTAAATTTATAGGTGAGCAAATAGATGGGGAAGAGTCTACTTTTAATTTAAATATATTGGCGATTAGGTTAGAGGGGGACATTGGGAGGTAATAGCGGGGTGGCTGGGAAAATTTTCAAAAGCAAAGAAATAAAAATTGTGGGCGGCGGGGAAAAATAAAGTTTCAAAAAAAAATTGAGATTGGGAAAAAAAAACTAGAAAGGGGGCAAGGAGAAAATAAAGTTGCAAAAAAAAACTGAGATGAAGGCTGAAAAATGGCAACAAAAAAAAAGTCAACCTGGGATGGCACATGGATAAAAAAGAAAATCTTATCAATGCACCACCCATCCATGCTAGTGGGTGTTGGTTCATTCTGGCCACAATTTTAAACTTTGGATTCATGAATTCAATTTTTATATCTTGCAATTCCTTTTGCCCAAATGATGTAAAATTGGCCAAATCCATCTTTTCTTTGGGTTGGGTGGTCTAGTACTAAGTTAGGGACTTTGGCCAAGTCTTGTTATTGCCCATTAATAATTATCCTAAAAATGCAACTAGTTTTCAAGATGGACCAAAATAAAACCAATTATATTTGTTGCCTTCAATTTTCTCAAAAACCCATATTGTAATTTTTCCATTTAAAATTTGCACATCTCTTTATAATTATTTGAAGATCTAAAAATGATTTTGTCATTTGAACTAAAGAATTGGTCATCTTGAATTGCAACATGTTACATGTATGTGAACAATTTGTAATTTATCCATAAACCTACCCTTGTGTTCTATAATCATGTTCATCATTGTCTTCGAAAAAATTCCTTTACAACTTGAATTCCATAATAGGTGCAAGTCCATTTTGACTTTATTGTGACATGTGACGTGCAGCTTAATGAAGGAATTAAAAAATCACAATTTTTTATCTTTTATTTTTGGGAATTTACACTTTTTTAAAAACTTGAAAAGTATGATTTCAATACATATAAAGGATTTTTGGGAAAAAATGGTCCTAATTTGCCAAAATTTAACAATAGGTTTTAACAAGTAACCAAAAAGTAAAAAGGCCCTTAAATTTGTCTATTTTCATATATCTTCAATAAATTTGGCTAAATCTTCTTGTGGGCAATCATTAGTTTGGCTACATCACAAAATTAAAAAGAAAAAAAACCTTGAATGTGATATACAAATAAAATAGATAGTTGATCAATTGTTTTAATTTGTCATAGGTTGAAATAACATGCTTGTGTTGGATTATTTTATTTTCAATATGTCCCATTGGGTTCCCAACATGTTCCCCAATCTTAATGGTAGTATCAATGCATTGGAACCAAATTTTTGGAAAATTAATGTTCAATGTTATGAATTACACACAATTATCTAACAAATTAATAATCAATTTGTAAAAACATTGAATAAGTTCTATACATGTACACAAACTTCAAAAAACATTCAATATTTAAATTCATATTGTTATCAACAACCACCAAATAACTTAATTTACCACACTTATTATAGACAAACATTTTAGTACAAAAACATAATAAAGTTGTGCTTACCAAAAAATTGGCCCACCAATCAATTTCAAAACAAAAAACCATTCATGTCCATCATTTTTTAAGCTTTAAAATGATCCAAGGAAAATTGCAAGTTTGCATTCTATCTCTATATCAAACAACATTTGTTAATTTAATGACCTTGTTAATGGTATATTCAAAACATTAATAACCTATAATGGCAAACTCATAGTATGGATAACATTTCAAAATTCAAGAATTATAATGTTATTTAGAGAAAAAATTAATCATTATTACATTAGGGACATTGAAGAGGAATGGACACCATTGGACTAATCATTGAAATAATAATAATAATTGACAAAATGCAAACTCATATTATTAAAAAAATTCAATTTGCAACAAAAAGAACCATTTATCATTCACTTAGATTATGACCAAATGAATTGGTTTTTGATTCAAATAATATATAAAAAAATGACAAACATACACAATTTTATATTAGATTTGAACAAAATAACAATTATATTTATTAACTCCACTCCAACACAAAAAAATTCATGATGATCCTTGCATACATCGAAAACATGAAAAGATTAAAAGCATTTCTATATTGGATACATTTTATTTTTCAATTAAAAGACTTACTCCATTCCCATGTAATCATACAATTTTTGAATACAAACTATTTATGATAACATTATGAAGACATCAATCATGATAACTTATAAACATATCACACATTTAATGTTTTCTAGAAATAAAAATACAATGAATATGTCAACATACTTTTATATAACAATTCATAATGGTCATGGCATGAAGATGATGTATGATACACACATGCTCTTATGTTCCTACAACGCAAAAACATGTAATGGATCTGAATTTGTACTAGTTACATTTAATATAAAAACATGAAAAATGATTCACATCATATGTATTTAGAGATATTATTCATGTTCAATTTCTACAATCCTCAACAACCGTGAAACTTTCATTCAAAGTTCACAAAATGATTATATTAAGGGGCTTCAATATTAACATCCTAAATGAGAACAATGATTCAAAAGAAAACCAACTACTAATAGATTTTATGAATAAATTCAAATCAAAATCTCAATTTCATGAAAACACAACAAAAGCAAGATCTTAACTTGACCGTATATGAGCAAATGTTTCAAGAAATGAATGTAAATTGTGTGTAATAAAAGCATATTGACCAAATTTCCACAAACTAATTTACTTGTCAAAATTACCAAACACACTACCAATTTATAGCAATAAACCGATATTGTCTCAATTCGTATAATTTCATTATAATTCCATCATCAATATCATTTGACAATATTTGTGGGGATACACATCAATAAAAGATAGAACCACTTGTTGGGACATGTGACAAAGGTTCTTAAGAAAATTTATTTTCATACAAGTCATTATTTTTGGACTTCTTTTAAATTAGTTATCATTTTTCACAATTTTTGTTGCAAGAAAGCACAATCTTATATTCCATGAAGCTTTTACCTCAAATAACCCTTAAGGCCTCGCTAGGGGTTCCTAAATTGAGGCAAGTAGGGTCCCTAATATCAACGCCACATAGTGTCAAAACAAGAAAAAAAAATCAGTTTTCAATGAAATTCTTAAGCTCAAATGTTATTATGAGGCACAAACGTTATCATGAACCTAACCATGCATAGACCACAAGGGGTAAGAGGGGTAGGGTTCTTACACCTTCAAATGCCCCGTAGGGGATTAATCAAAGTAACAAAATACAATGCGGCACAGAGCTGGAGGGGCCCAAGCCCCAAACCAGGGAAATCGAGCCAGAACTAACAAAAGGCCGTGGAGAAAGTAGATCCATCCTCTTTTCTAAGAAGGATAGTCATCGAGATAATTTGTGACCTTGCAATAGACTAGGAAAATTCTCCAAGTGCTTTGCTTTGGTATGTGACACTTTGGACTCGCACCCAAAGAGCTCATCAAAAAAGATGAGCTAGGAGCCACTTTTGACTTAAAAAAAATAAGGCACTTTGGTCACCCCCACAAACCAATGAATAAAAAGGCTTTGGAAATCAAGTTTGCTACTTTACATAAAGAGAAAGAGTTTACAATCATCATTCCTTTCAAGAACTAATGCAAAAATGTCATCATGTTACCCAATTGCATCACCTTTTGCTGCAATTGGGTTGGGTTGGGTATTTCTACAAATTATTGAAGGTTGGTGGTTGAGTCAAGCTACAGTTAGAACAATCATTTTGTTCTTGTAGTCACTTATCATTTCAGTCTTCCCACTCCATGCTATAAACCATCTAGAATGTGAAGCTAATATGCTGAGGAAAGAATTTTGAGGAACAAATTAACGAGAACTTAGAACTGCAAGTTATTTGAAAATTTTGGAGATTTTCAAAGCATCATGTTCTCGCAGGAGGAGAAAGGAGCTTCTTCCTTTCAATTTTGCCATTGGGTCCATATAGCGATTGATACAAAGGTCTAATCCGAAGTATCAGAATGATATTCAGTACAACACCGATTGCACACATGCCTGCCATGATCATAAATACAGAGAAGAAGCAATGTGCACCTGTGCAGTTTTGAGGTTCTTCAGCAGAACTTGAGCCCCATTCACTGACAACAGAGGAGAAGAAGAATTCCTTGGAAGAAGTTCCTATCGATTTCATCAGGACCCAATTCTTGCCATGTCCTTGCTGAGGAGTTCTTGAAGCTTCTTGGTCATACAACCAGCCTGCCAGCAAGCCCGAGAAGAGAAAGGATCCGAGGGGAAGGTTCAAAATGATGAAGTTGTACATGATGCCAAAGTGTTGGAGACCGAAAAGCTCAGATGCAGTTGGAACTGTGATGGAGATTTGGACACCATAGCATATGCCCACCACAATCGAGCCAACATACAGCGAACCTGGAGTTGCTGTTGCAAAGAGAATGTAACCGACCAGCATTAGCAACTGTGATAACACCATCCACACGGGCCTCGGAACTGCAGCTTTCCTGCACAGAAATTTTGGAGTGGGTCTGGAAATGTCAAAAAATATTTTGGAACTTTTGTGATGCAAATGTTTTGCTGCAACAACATCGTGTGTTGCCTTCATGGCAACTGAGACTTTTGCATTGCATTTAGACAAAGCCTGGAAAAACACAGAAAGGAAATACAAAACTTAGAAAAGAAAGCCTGGGAAGAGAACAAAACAGGGGGAGCATCATTCCAAACAAACAGACCTGACATAGTACTCAGAGATTGCACCAGCTCCAATCCGCCCAAAGAATCCCCAAATGCTAATGAAGGAGATGAACAAGGAGACATCTGAGTAACCCTGAGCTTGTCCAATCTGCCCAAGATTGTTGATGGCTGTAATACCCGTCCCAACACCACACAGAAATGTGAAAAACAGTAACCAGAAATCAATTGTCTGCAGCGCCTCCAGGAGCGTATGATCCTCTCCCAGTGCAGGAGGCACACGCCACTTCTTTCCTGAGCCTTCAAAACCTCCATCCACAAGTGTATGATGATGATCCTCCTCGCCTCCTGGTGCTGCTGTCACAGGTGCATGCCTTTTCCTCCTCTTCCCTACTTCAGAATCTCTTTCAAGGACCTGATTTGCCAAAAACATTTGGTCATCAAGAGGAGGATGTGGGGGAGTTACAATGCTGGGCACATCATCCATGGTGACACATTGCTCTGGGTGCTCCGCTCTCATGCTTTCCTCCTCACCATTCTCCAGATTCTCAAAAATGGGCTGATGGGTGGTGGCAGTGGGTTCACCTCCTTCTTGAAGCTCATCCTTCTGTTGATCATCTTCAAGCAACAGTGGTATTCTCATCTTGTCACCTTGTGATTGCTGTGCAGCAGAAGACCGATTCCTCATGTATTTAGAGTACAAGAGTTGGATGGGAACCACAAGCGGCGCAACAAGAAACAGCAGCAGAACTCCGGCGAAGAGTTTGTTAGCAAACGACGAGATGACGAAGAATTTCCCAATCAAGGTGAATGTCAACAGATAGAAAGCAAGAGCCATGGAGATGGAGTTGAGTATGGTGAAATTGGAGTATTCTAGGGTATCTTCCTCTTTGGTGGACGAGGGTGGAACCTCAGAGAGGAAGGCAATGGCCACCAAGCAGACAATGGCAGGCAAGAAGGTGAGCAGGAGAAGGAATGCAGATGCCTCACTGGTGAAGAGAGATGTACAAAGCTCTGTGAAGATGGCTGTGCTCAACCCTACATAACCCTTCAAAATCCCTGTCACATTTCCTCTACTACGTGGGAAGTTCCTCATACATGTCACAAGAACTGCCGTGTTCATCCATGTGGTGCTATTGCCCCCGAAGCAAAGAGCCAAAGCCATCTGCAACAGAAAAACAAAACAATGAGAAACCAAAAAAAAAAAAGCTTCTCGAGAAAGAAACTTAGCAAAAGAAACACCAGGGAGAGACCGACCAACAACGAGAAACAGACCCAACAGCGCACCTGCCAGAATGGTAAGGGAGAGATTCTTTGGCTGACAACGAGGTACTGGGCACCGTAACCGAGGAAGCCTTCGATCGCGCCTATGAGCAAGATGGCCCATGTGGGCAAGTAGTCTGCGAGGAAGCCTGCAAGCAAGCCGAAGCTTTTGCCCACGTCCTTGGCCACTCCCAAGCTGTTCAACTGCTTCTGGTTGTACTGCATCACTGTCTTGAGCGCTGCTGAGTAGTTTGCAAATGTGTAATTGTTTCCTGATATCGCTTGTACCCATATGGCTGTCACCAACCCAACCCATTTCTTGCTGATTCCTCTGTATGAGGAGTAGTCGCCTGGCATTCCTCCTCCTCCGTCTCCTCCTCTTCCTGTCTCTCGCATCCTCCCCTTGCCAAAACACCTCTTCTTTCTCCAAAACAACAACAAAACCAAAACTCGAGTCCTTCGTGTGATTTTCGAGTTCCTCTCGAGTTAGACTTCTTGTGAGTTTTTTAAAATTTGAAATTGTTGGAAACAGAAAACAAGAACAACAGCGGATCGAGGGGAGAAATCTCCTGAGCTTCTTTTTTTAAAGGGGTCTTCGAAATTGCAAAAAATATCAATGGATCGAGGATTTTTTTCTCGACAACTTCTTGTGATTTCTTTCTTTCTTAGGAATCAAAAAAACGAAGGACGGGGGCTTTTGTTTACCAACTTTCTTTGCTGTCGACAATGGGCCGGCATTAGCGGTGGCGGCGACCAGAAAACTTCTACCAGTTGGCAAAGTCAACCGGTCACTCCGCAGGGAGACAAAAGTACGAATGGGGAGCGGCGCATCGAAATCCACGACGGAAAGTCCGCCAAATGCAAATGCGAAGAAAAGAACGGCAAAATTTGGACGGTGGAGAATCACCGACGCAGCAGCAGCAGCAGCTGCGTTCGTCGGCAGACATGCATACCCGAGGGGGCGGGTATCAGAAACTGCTCCAAACCCCCTCCTCTCCGGGTATCCAAGTTGATGACCTTGGTTATCAAAAAGCAAATGCTCGGGTTTGACGTATACCCACGGTTATCTATAAAAATGTAATACCCGGATGTTATGTCATCTCAAACTCAACCTGGATACAAGCTTTTGAGGATTTTACCAGAAGTTATGTGAGAAGACTGGACAGAAGAAAAACCCAATTTTAAAAAAAAAACTATTGAAGAGAAGTGAAACCAAGTTCCAATTTTGGACTCGCTTGGGGTGGTGTTATGTAGCTGTTACAATAGCATGCACACCGATAACAGCTATGGTTTCTTTTAAGGTTGAAATGGGGATCATGCAACAAAAGAAAAATTAGCCAAATTTTGACACTATGTGCTAGATGTTAAAGCTTCTAAAAAAGGTTCCTTGTATGCATCATAAAAAATCTGGTGATTTTGGAACATTCTTCCTTGGAAATATTGCAAATTTGTGCCACTTTTTTCATGAAAAATCCTTTGCATATGTCAAAATAATCATATTTCAACGATTGAAATTTGGCAAAAATTTGCGAGAGTAAAACAAACATTGGGTGGTGGTAGGTAGCTTACAATCGCATGCACATCAATAACAGCAATGAGAAAGCTAAGGCAAAAATAAGTTATGGGCATGACAAAGGTCTGTTCTATAGCCAAATTGCTTCTTTATTTAGACAATTATTATTGTTGGAACACGTACCTCACTCCAAATTGAGCATAGTGTTGCTTCCCCCTCACTGCTCAGGGTTCTCTTTTTTGGAACAATCACCAGATTTCAATAAAAATTTTAAGTTTGTAGCCATAAAAGTATATGATTAAATATTTGCATTCCATATATGGTCTATAGCCAGATTTGGCTAAATCTTCCCAGGAATGATCACCATTATTTCTGCATCTCGTTTGGATGACCTCCATGTAAGTAAGCTAAATCCGTTAAAAATTTCGCTTACAAAGAAGCATTGGGCTTGCACTTTCAAAATGAAGGTTGATTTAACCATTTGGCCAAGATGCGCACATTCTTGGCAAATTTTATTGATGTGAATGAAAATTTAGGCTATTGAGAAAATCCAAGTTCATTTGTGTTTTAAATTGACATGGTTTACCAATACTTAAGTGAGCATGATGAGACTAAAACAAGTTAATTGTGAATTAAAAAATGCACATGACATGAAAAAGGTACCATGGTCCAAAAACATTTAACCAAAAAAATTAAAACAATAAATATGAGGAAAAAAAAGGGATTAATTTCTACCCAAAAAATATCTTCAAAACCAAAATCATGTGAAGACGATATAAAAATTGATCCCCAAACCAGAATCAGAATTGGGAATTGGCCTTTGGCTAGGACTGGACCGAGAATTGCAACTGGCCCCAAAACCAGTTTTATCCAAGTTCCAATTTTAAAAAATGTAATGCTTTTTCGCCTTAGAAATGTTGTTGGAGTGAAAAAAATTCAGGTATATAATTTTTTCAAATAATAAATTTGGGATGGGGGGGTGGCATTACAAATGTAGTTGTTACTTTTGGAACATGGGTTCAAGTATCAGGAAAATAAAAATTTTAAATGAATGAATGAGAACCACATTGATATATATATATATATATAGAGACCCGGGTGAAGGAAAACCCCTTACCCAAATCCGGTTCTCAAAATATAATGTACAAGGTTTAATGCACAATCATTGAACAAGGTTGTGTATTTAATGCACAAGGTTTGAAGATTAATGCACAAAGTACGAAATAATTATAGTAGTTGTACAGCTGCTACTAGTGAAAATATATGTAGCAATGAAGGCGCTCAAGAAAAGGGAAAGACAGGATGAAACTCAAATGTATCACAAAAATACACAGTTTTTGCGAGTTTCAACTCCTCTCCCTCCCTTAATGTTAACGTGTTTTTTCTTGCAAGCTTTATTTTTGAATCTCATCCCCATTTATGACCAAACTCAGGGTTCAAGTGCTGTGTTTTCATTACTTTACGAATAACTATGATTTTTTAATTTTAAAAAAAGAAAGAATCAAATCAATAATTTGCTTATAATTTTTTTTTTAATTTGAAAATTCAATAATAATTGGTTGCTTGGTTTGTGCATGGGTTTTTTTTTTCAAAATGCTAAAAAGTTGAAACCCGGACTTGAGGTTCTCTTCAAAAGTAAAAAAACCAAACAACATTGAATTATACATCACTATACATACAATGTGCACCACACTAATAAGCTTCCTTGCACAAAATCCAAACCGTAAGAAACACTCATTCGGACCTACCAAAATTGGCAATGTTGAAAGCCTGTACACAATATAACATTTACTTTAAGCAATTGTACTTAAAAGTAGCAGCTATATTTTTGAAAAGCATGTACTTCTAAGTGTACGGGAACAGCCCAGGAGCGAGGCATTACTAAAATAAGGACCCTCCTCTTGTTGAGGTGGAGCCCCGAGTGGGTTCTTATTTCAATAATGGCCCAGCCCCCACACAACCAAATTGTATGTGCTTGGTTGTAAAGTATGGTGGGTGGTTGTAAAGTATGGTGGGACTTTTTTTTTTTTGTTGCCAAAGTGGCAAATCATCCATGGGAATATGTAAAAAACATTTGGCGATCGGCCTTCAAAACCTTTAGCCAAATTGGGCTATATATCAAAAATAAAACACAAAACTTTAAACGTCCTTCTATATTTTGGCATGTACACAACGAAAACACAAATGTATGAATCTGATGATTTTTACATTTATTTTTCTCGCTTCCAAGAAGTTCTTTTTCAAATTTGTGAATTTTAGTTTTGCTTTTTTTGCAAACTTTGGCCGGTGAAAGAAAGGTTGCTTGGGATTGGCACCTTGTGTACATTTGCTCAAGAAGGGCACAATGAGTTCAAGAAGCTTCAAGAAGCTCAAGTAACCCCCATAGGTGCCATAGGATTCACGAGAAAGCTATTTTGTTAATTGGCTTTAGGGCCCACAAGCTTAGATCCACTAGAATTTCCTCTTCTACATTTGCCTTGATATGCATGGTTGGTCTTGACTAAGCTCTTCATTTGAAGGGCTTAAAATTTATAACCCTTCAAACATGAATTGTTTCTTTTATAAGTTCATCTTGCATCTTATGCAATTTATAACCCACCCTTGGAAATGTTGTGCTTTTATACTTTCCTCCACCAAGGGTGCGGCATTTTCAACAGCAGAATGCCAATTGCAATAGGGTCATTATTATTATTATTATTATTAAATTTAAATAATTTTTTTTCCCGTGGTATCTATAAAAAATAATAGAAAAAATGAAAAGAGATTATGCCGATGATTTGTGTTAGAGTGGAGCATCCCCATAATAAGCACTAGCCTCGGGTGGTGCTTATTTCAAGAACACGCTCCTCTTCAAGTGCTACCTTACTCTTTGTGTGCTAAGTTTTTTTATTTGCCCAAAGTGTGATTGGTCATCTTGGCTTTTGGACATGGTAAGTACCTTTTTTCTAAGGAGGGGAAAGTTGTGCTCAAAGGATAGGTTCTTGAGTAATTTGACAAAATTGTTGAAAGACTAGATGTGTCTTTTAAAGTTCACAAGCCCACCACGAAGAAACATAAATTTATAGAAGACTTGGAGGTTGGTTAGTTCTCACCTACGGACAAATAACTAAAAACCCAAAAAAATGGTGAAGGATGACAAACGTGCAAAAAACTAACAAGTAATTGCAAAAAAAATAGCAAAGCATGCGAAACGTGTGGGAAATGTAAGAAATAATTGCCTCCATGTTGATAAGCATACCTAGTGTGAAGAAAGGGGGAAAAATAAAATAAAATTGTATGTCACTAGGAGTGGAGTAAAAGATAATTAATAACTAGTCGTTCATGGGCCACAATGTTGAAAGAAAGTGGAACGGAAGAAAAAGAAAGAAGGCAAAGGTTCATAAGAAAGGAAAAAAAAAAATTGATGTCAATACATTAGAAGAGGTAAAAGAAATAGAAAATGGGCAATTGAATAGTTATGGGGGGATTTAACATCAAAAATCTTCAAAAACCACTATGCATTGGATGTAATGTGAAGGAGTAGAAAGGAGTAGACTCATAGATTGATCGTTACAAAATGGTAAAGGTTGGTTTGGTTTGGTTCTTGACATTGCACAATTTGTATGGATTTAAGCAAAATCTTAGCATGCTCGTAGTGTGATGGAAGGGATTAACCTCCATTCAAACTATATGAACATGCAAGGAAGATAAAGCTAAATATATTTACAATCACTTTGTAATCAATTGAGATGACAAAACTTCACCCAATAAGGTCACATATTCAACTCATTATGCTTGTAACTATGGTGTTTCACAAATTGTCAACAATTTTGTAATCTTATGTGACCTACATGAAAATGTTCCTATTAAAGCCACAACAATTCCAACCCATCAAGAATATATTTGTATAAAGTTCAATACATTTTGTTGGCTAAACTTTCAAGATGTGAAGAACTAGAGTCTCCACTACAATGTTCACAACCATGTGGCTTAGTTGTTATCTTGGCTTATGTTCAAGTGTTGCTTGTGTTATTGCAAGTAATTGCAATCATGCATCTCAATGTCCTCTTGCACGATCATTAGTGACACATTCATTTAGGTGAAATAGTGTTGGGATTTCCCTCTTGTGCTCATGCTTTTCTTATGACAAATCCATGGCATGTCTATCAATGTCATTTTCATTTTTATGTTTTGATATATTGAGGTTTGGAAGGTTTTATTTTACACATACTATATAGATGTTGTTCATCTTGTTTTTATTCAATGCTCATCTATGCTTTTGATTGCTTCTTTTGTATCATTTGGACATTTGGTGTTTTGCCCATTCTTCATTAATATGCATATAGGCAACACACCTTTTTCAACAAATTTGAAAGTTGAAGAGGAGGATGTACATGGTTATAGTTACTTCATCAATATGTCACCATGGATTAAATTTTTTGTCCTTCTATTTTAATAGCCTTCATTTGGAAATGCCTCAAATTGGTATTGTGCTACTCGATAATATCTTTTTATTACAAGAATTCACATAAGGGTCAATGTCTTGTCCCAAAATGAAAAATGGTGATGGCATAAATTGGGAGCCACAAAACCATCTAAATGAACTTGAACAAAATGGAATTTCATTTTCTATGAGTTTGCTAGGGGAAAATACTCCTTTAAGAATTAAAAACTATGCAAATAAAAATATAGGGACTCATTTATTAGTTATTGGATAAAAATTATAATGTAATTAATTCATTAATGAGATTTTATTTATTTTCAAAATTAAAATATAATTAATATAAATACAAAATTAATCCCAATTTTTTAATTTAATAATAATAATAATATATGATAATGGGCATTTGTGAAATTACTGTTGTGAGAATACAATCATTGGATGAGGAGCAAGTGACACCTCTTGTTTTTAAGGAAAAAAAAAGAGGGAAAATGCCATGTTGTGTTGGAGTAGATCTCTTGAAAAACATGTTATTTCTAAACATTTTATCCTTGTGATGAACATCAAGATAAATCATGGCTTCAATTCAAATTATAATTACTAAAAAAATGGTATCAAAATTCAATACAAACATACAAGCAAATTAAATTTAAAATTACTTAAATGTGTGGATATCAAAAAACTTCAAGCAAAAGGTCAAATCAAAAGTTTCGGAGACATGAATACAATATTATGTACTAATATGATTTGTGAATTTTTCTTTTGTATGTTCAAAGGAAAAAATTTCAAAGCATCACTACCAACTTCCAATGCATATTTTTCCATTGCGTTGAAATATTACAATAGATTGTAAATCACCTACCATTGTGTGGGATCATGGTAACTAACATTGATACGAAGACTACATCATGCACACCATCAGGTAAATACTAATTTATAAAACAATGCAACCTAAAAGCACATGGGATCTTGTCAAAAAGCTTCATAAATTATAATGCATCACACCAATTTATCACCACTAAAATGGGTAATGGTCAAAATTTTGGATTGGTGGAAATTGCCACTATCAAGCATATATTGCCTATAAATAACTTTAGCCTCCATCCTCCAAATCTTATATAGTAAAAATGCAAACTTTTCATTTTGTCAATGTTGATCATATCATAAATATCACCCTTTGCCACACTTGTGGTCATGTTCATTGTATCTTCAAGGAGTGGATAATGTTGAAATGAATTCAAATTAAGATTAACAAGCTAATCAAGAGAAACTCACCAAACTCACTAAACCACCACAATATTCATACAACTTTTTTTTCATAATCCAAAACTTGTTGCATAACATAAATCATAAAAGAATGATTTAAAAAAATATCACCACAAATACAACCATCAATTTAACAAATATTGTAAAATGTAAACCCCATTACAAACAAAAACCGACAAAATGCATTTTTGGGTGAGTCTTTTACAAAACCATTTGACCTTACAAACATCCATCTTGTAGAAATGAATATCATAAACCATAAAACTGGGATAAAAACTCTTTCAACTCCACTAAAACACCTCCAATTATGGCCATCTTCATAACCTAGATCATAGGATAAGGACAACAAGCCCACTTGAAAAAACGTAGTTCCTACCTTCAAAAGACAAAGGCCACAAATATATTTGGAAACATGGGGCAACCACCTATTCCATTTGGTGTAGCTTAATTAGATAATCTTGATCTTGGACCAAATAGGACCTAAAACTTGCATGTCTAGTTGGATGGAGATCTCAAAAAGTTTTGTGATGGGTGTAACCCAAAAAAATCCCTTTTTTTTTTTTGCAAATGATAAGTTGGTAAACAAAACTAGTTGTGAATTACCGAAATTTTCAAAAAAGCACGATGAATGAAAAGAAATGAATAAGTATTTGGGATTTACCAATTTAATCAATCAACAACCTTTAGTAGTGTATAATCTCCTCTTGTTTTTGGCTGCATTTCACATATGAAATATGGAAAATCCTTCACCAATCCATGCTATCAAGATCTTATGTTTAGGTTCATGATAAGGTTCACCCATGCTTTGTGTGTGTTTGGGGGGGGGGAGGGGTGTTGTTGGGGGCACATTGCTCACATGTTGGGAATGTCCCCCCACCAAACACTTCCTTTAAAAGCCCTAGGGGGGGCCCTTCCAAACATGATTTATTTGGGGGAAAGGAAAAGGTGTCAACTTTCCGTCACACCTTTATGCCTCAATAGCATTGGAACTCAGCAATTACGTGAAATAGACATGGTCTATAGTATACATCTTTCATTAACATAATGATCTCAGAGGCAAGGTGATATTGCATTTTGCAAAACACCATAATTTCTTGGTGCACTAGTAGGAGGAGGGCTTGTCATATTTGGCCTGGCTCGAGTGTTATGTATGGAGGATATGTGTTGAAAAATGGAATAGAGACTTTTCTTTGGAGCATTCATCAAGTCAATTGGATGGGTAAGATTGATGTAATAGTGTCCCTCACATGTCACTTGTCCTACTTACTTTTTAGTGCAATCAAAGTAAGTAGGACAAGTGACATGTGAGGGACACTATTACATCAATTGAACCCTAAACCCTAAACCCTGGGCCCTTGGCCCCTACACTTTTTGTTAAATGAAAGACCCCACCTAGGTAGGTTAAATGAACCAAAACAACATTATTACATCCCTACATAAGGCCAACCAAGGCTGAAGCCCAATCAGGGGGATGCCAGGAATACCCACCAGATATTTAGCTGGAGGATAAACCTAGATGCCACTAAAATTAGAACCCACTTTATGTGAGTTGTGCCTTTTCAGAATCCATTTGAGCTCCACACACCACCAGTGATGATCAATTATTTTATTTTATTTTATTTTATTTCTTATGTTTTCATATGGTTTTCAATAATTCATGGTAATTTATGTCGACGTCAAATTTAAATTAAATTAATATACATTTCATGGACATAAAAGGACACGTGTTAATTTATTTTTTTCATATCTTGGGTTGGTGGATAATAAAAAAGAATGAAACAATTATAAAATGGAGGTAGTTATTAAGAAAGGTGAGAAATGGTTATTATAAAAGTTAATAGAAATAAGAAATAATTATCAAGAAAGAAATGAAGTAGTTAGGCTTGAAAATGAGAGAATTATCTTTTGGAAATGTCTCCTGGAATGGTCCATGGACTACTGACTGACGGTACTAAGGATTCCACCAACCAAAAAAATCCCTCATATACCAGTTCCGATTACTCATCACTGGAATTATATTTCACAGAAAACTCCAATCAGAGTTTGGACTATGTACACAAGGCAAAAGAACATGCAGGTCGGTTGATGCATGCAGGCTGATGATTGATTTCATTGCAAATGTCTGAACCATTGGCTGCTAGTGACTTGGAGCATCTCCAACTGTGCTCAGTATGTAACTCTGGATAGTAAAATTAAATGTCTAAGTTCAGCTGTTTTTTTTTTGGCAACCCCACCAAATGTTTACACAAGATGTTAAAAACTCCTCTATCATACTTTCTGTCTGGGTGTCAGCACAAAAAGTTCTTCAAACTTTGTTTTTATCTGCATGGAAAGTTGTACAAAAAGTTGTACAAACTTCACGAGTGTGAGTAGTACAGAAAGCTATCAATTCACCTTAATAAAATGTGCATGAGAGAAAATGAATGACAATATCAAGCACTGACCCAGTTGCACGATCGACAACCACAGAGCTTGTACTCCATTAGTGTATATATATATGGGGAGGTTCAATCAGAGGCAAACATTGGCTTGAAATTTGACAAAGTCACTGTTTGTGACATTTCTCTGGATTTTGGAACCTATTTTGTCGGTTGCACAATGAAATAATTCTTGTAGGACCATCAATGGTCACTCCAGAACAAAATTCAGATCCAACAAAATACAATGGCCTGTCAAGTACAGTTTGTAAGGGTGGACACTACATACTCCATCATCATGAGCTCTGCAAAGAGAATCTATTATGCTACAACAATGTGGAAAGGAGGACACTACATATACCCTACCGAGTACCAAGCTTTGTCCAAAGCAAAAATCTATGGCACCTTGTGCAATTTTGTGCACCGTGCAATTTGTTCTTCCTCTGCTATTGACATTTGTCCTCTATGGATTAAAAAATTGCATGTTTTGTTGTTTCTCATTGAGCTCAAACCTAGAACTTGAAGGAAATAGGACCGAGTAGCCTACCAACCAACAACCTACTTCCAAATCATTGACAAGAGTAAGATCTCAATTTGAATTGTCATGCTATCACCTAGGTAGAGCTTGTTAGGGGACATTTTGCATCTTTCATTTGGAAAAAAATTGGATCTATATCTATGCATAAGATATAACTCTTTTTAAATGATTCATACAAAAAAGATGAGTGCTTCGATTGGTCAATCACGATTATTGACCCATGTGATTGCAATTAGATGATCTTCAATCTACAATGTTTAGACTCCAAGATTTCATGTTTTATAGGTGAGGCTTGGGAAATAACTTACACACTATTATCGAAGTATCTTTAGTGCAAATCATTACATTCTCCTTGCAAAACCACAATTGTCGTGGATTTTGCAAGGGGCAATCAAAATTATGCCCTTGTGGCAAAATTGTGGCCCACCACAAATAGGGTAAAATGCATTAAAGCACGACTTTCACAATTGAACCAAGCTTTGAAGCACCAAATACTACAACATCAAATTCTAATTCCATCTTTACTATTGCCAAAAAAGTTTGTTTTTCAACAAATACAACAATACATTTGTTTTCAATTTTGTCATATGGCATTCTCAATCAATGCATGTTGGACATGAAATTGATGGAATTGTGAAGTTCAATTGAAACAATTGACATCTTCTAAATTCAACAACATTCTTTGTGGATGACTCAACAAAGCTTTTACCTTCAAAGTTTATGAAGCTCCAAATGGCACCCCAATTTTTTTGTCAAACAATAAATGTTTAGCATTCAAAACTTCAACAATTCATCATCATCACCACATCAGGAATTTCATTAATTCCATGATCCACATTACACTTTTTCTACTTTCTTACATCCTCAAAAATGTTGGAGAATTTGGGCAAATGTAATAGAATACTAAAAACCATGAAGTTGTCAATAAGTCAACCACTAGTTGCATGGCCATTGATGTTAGCCATGATGTTAGCAAGTCAGTGAATGAAGTCCACATTCGTAACATACAATTTCATTTGTATACTCAATGTATATGTTTGTGACTTCTTCAACTATCTTTGCAATTATTTTTCCAACTTATGATATTGAATCACATGTTTGAAATTTCGTCGTATCTAATGATGCCACATGGGAACATATAATTTTTGGGGTTTTGAAAATTTTCAATAGCAGTGATATTTCTTGACCTTTCAATGTTGAGCAATGAGATGGATACACATGACAACATTTGTTTGTTTCATATATGTTGATTGGTTGGCAATCAATATGCCATGTGATGACATACTTATGTTGCAATATAGTTGCAAATGGAATTGATAAATGTTTTAGTTGCATTTTTGTTTATCAAATGTCACAATTTCATTTGATAATGTTTATAAAACAACATGCAACTTGCACACAAAAGTGGGGAACTACGTCTTTTAAAGGTTGTTAGTGGTGATGAAGGTACATATCTACAATGCACATGGGGAATTAGTAATTCATTAAAGAGTTTCTTAGAAGCTTTAAACTTACAATTCATGCAAATGGATATGTTTGAAGGTGAACAATAATCAACTTATGGTTCTTTCTTACAGCCAAATCATGAAATGTATCATTTGTAGCCATAATGATTGGTTGAATTTTTTTTGGCATTGTGCACCATGTGGCATAAAAGTTCCATTGCTTACCACGACTTTTCAAAAGGCCAACTTGATCAAAATGTTCACATTGACCAAAGGATATGTTCATTTTGACTAAAAGTTTGGGGCATGAAAAACACATGTTACATTTGACCAATACATTTGATTAAAGTGACCTTTTCAAGCAGGTGTCAAATTGAAAATTTGGTCAAAATGGACAAATGTCCATAAAAAATGGCCATGGCTTACTCAAATTGGCCATATTGAATGGATATAATTGAATCAAATTGATCATCCTGATTTGACCCTTAAACAAATTGACCGCTATGATTTGACACTTAATCAAATAAACCATATTCATTTGATGATTTAACCTACTTGTTAAGCCTAAGCTACCTATCTAACTTAACATAACTAGTAGGTTAAACTAAGCTTAAGTTACTTATTTAGCTTAGTATAGTTAACAGGTTAATAAGCTACTTGTTAAAAATAATTCTAGCTAGTAACCTAGTTAGGTAACCTAACTTAGACCTACCTTATAGGTTACCTAGGATGTAGCCTATGACTACTAAATAATTTATAAAACATTATTTAATTACAATACCAAACATTCTAGCTCGTCTATTAACCTCATAAGAAGGTGAGCACATCGTTTGAAGAATACTTGCCATATAAAAATACATTGAAAGTATATTTAAATAGATTTGTCAAATCCATATTTAAAATTACTTCCGTTCCAAAAGTAAAATAAATAACTTGCAAATTACATGTTTTCACAAAGTTTATGGTATACATAGTGCCTTTCACTTTTGAAATTTGATTTTGAAATTATTTTAATCTACTTGCACCTATTTTTATAAAAGGTGACATTATGAAAGTAGGATGTAAACCTACTTGCATTTCATAATAACCTACTCACTTGCTTATTAATTTTTTTCTAAAATATTCTCACATAGTAGTAATAATCATACTAATTTCAAGTTTTTATTTTAATCAAATTACATGTTTCACAATTTTGTGATAGGTTTTGTGGTACTTGTCATTCAAACCCATAAAATTATAATAATTGATCTACTTGACCATGCTTGGATGCAATTTGGATTGGTTAATTACTTGTCAATCACATGCACATTTGATCTATAATGTTGAAAGGGGTGCATGACATGTTTGCTATTGTTGTTAACTTTCTTTCAAGCAATCAGGAAACATAATTTTTCATTATTGGGTTGTTGAAGAAGGTGGACACCAATGATGTATTTATAGTTCTTAAATTGCAACAATGAATATTAATAAATTTTCTTTGATTCAACAAATAATTGCTTATATGAAATACGAAAGGTCCAATTTGAAAACTTATGCAAATGCCACGAATTCATTGTATCATGAAATAGTAAGCTGGCACAATGAGCCATTTGATGGGTCATGTCATGGGCATGCACTTTCCAAGGTTTGTCAATATGTTATTACAAAT
>Ga0209611_10000966_pt1 | contig 46857 bp, 29 predicted proteins | sample S1TSphgellanicum_3_FD_187693 | JGI IMG/M metagenome (GOLD analysis project Ga0209611, IMG submission 187693) | Host-associated microbial communities from peat moss isolated from Minnesota, USA - S1T2_Fc - Sphagnum magellanicum MG (SPAdes) (version 2) | ecosystem: Host-associated > Plants > Peat...
AGGCTTCTCTAGTGGCAAAGGAAAATGGAAGAATTTTGAGCCCTGGTTTAATAGGCTTCTTGTACTGGCAAAGGATAATCCATGTTCTCCAAGTGCAAAACCAACCGCATTTCTGAATAATTTTGCATTTGGACAATCGGTTTTTGAGATAAGATGACTGACATTTGCTGGTCTGGTGGGAATCTCCAGTTCTGGGGTTTTGGGGATGGGACCACAACTGAGCTCGCGCTTTTACATAAAGAAAACCCAACCTGTTTGAGTGGGATATGTACAGTGAACCCCCTGTATAACCATGCCCTTGGTGATCACTTTTTTTTTGTGACACTATTGAATTGTGATTTAAATGTGTATAGTCACATTCCATATAAACCTTGATAAGATTGCGATTATAGGCCAAACAAAAAAAAAATCTCACAAAATAGTTTTTAATGCTAGACTAAAGGTGCCCATTGTTTAAATTTTTTACATGGGTTGTTGTTCTAAGTTCTGTTATGCATTATTAGACTTCAAGAAAATTATGGTTTTTGTTTATTTTAATGTGACGATTTACATTGAGTATGAACTCCTTAACTAGTAGTAGCTTTTGTATATTGTCAACTAGATTTTTTTAATTCAAATTTTCTGCTTTTTTTGGCAAGTCTGCATATCTTTTGATTGTTTGTAATAAAAAGTTGTTTTTTTTTTTTTTTCCAACTAGATTCATTGTTGTTAGTTTGCACAACTTGAACACAAAACAACACTAACATTATAAAAGAGAACTACAATTTACAATTATAATATTTTCCCTAAATTTCCCCATTATAATCACATTTACCAAAAAAAAAAGCTTTAAAAATATTTTGTGCTACTAACAAGTGTGCTAGTGACTTAAAAAATGGTGTTTCTAACTGAAACAAATGGTTGTTAAAAATTGTGTGACACAAACCAGAATGGGACTAAAATGGGCATGATCATAAAAGGGGTTTACTCTAGTACCAAATAATGGGTGAATGTGAGATCATGGAAACATACCCTTAGTGAACCAGGGAATGCGGCCCAAAGAGGGGCCTTCTAAGGACTAGGTATTTCATTTGTAGCAGGACGTCTACCTTGTGGAGGAGCAGGAGGTTTGAACTTTGAACCTACATTGGTACCTTCACCTTCTTTTAGTGATCATCAAAACCTCTGCCCAGACTTTTAATGTATGTGAACCAACACTTTCAAAGCAAACCTCAAGAACCTGGGAGGCATTTCCAAAATTCGGAACTGCCTTGTATTGTTCTCTCTTCATGTGATACCTGGTGGACACCCACTAGATCACAAGAAAAAATGCGGAAAAAATCATTGATTTGTATGTCATGTAATATACCTGTGACCATGAGCATTATTGAAATCCAGCCCACTTCATCTCTGACTCACATGGGCCCTTATTACATACTGCCCATGGTTGAGGGCGTTAGTTACCCTACACATATTTAACCCAAGAAATGTTTAATTTGAACTTGTAGACCTTGATTTTGTCGTAGAACAAAACATTTACCATGATTTGATGCAACATCAAAAAATTCAAGGTTTTTTTTGGTTGTGGAGGCATCTTAAGGGGGTCACCAAATTTGTTTACTCCACAAGCAACGACATCACCCTGGAGTCTAAATCCTAATGAGATTTTGAATTAAAAATAGGCCACCATAAAATGAATAATTTAATTGTAAGATGCATTGATTTTTTTCCAATAGGGTAAAAACACAATAAGACGAACCACAACAACCAAGGTTGGAGTCCTTACCAAGGACTACATTTTACACGTGTCCTACATGTATTGGTTTATTAAATATCAAAAATTTATTTTAAATGTAATTTTTAGGATTGGATATTATTATTGAGAGCAAACATGACTCATATTATAATAAAAACCATATATATTTTGCATGAAGACCTAGATTATAGTCAAATGTATAATTTTGTTTTTAACCATGATGACAAATTTTGAACTTTTCTGACCATTAAGGGTGTTCATAATCAAAATCAACAACATTTGTTAAAAGGATTCAATACATGTGCATTTAAAAATATGAACACATGTGGCCCTTCTTATGAAGTATATTAGAGCCCATAATAAATTTGAGAACATTTGATGAAAATTTGAGTAACAAAAAACACGTTCAAATTTTAGAGTCCTTATAGGGTGTCAACAAGTGTTTTTTGTATAACAAAAGACTCTAATAACATATTGAAATGACTCCAAATTCATAGGAGTCCAATTTCATGAACACCAAAACACAATTACAAATTATGAATAAATGATTCATTAAAAACAATTAATGGTGATTTTCCAAAATAATGTAAGTACAATTCTGAACACTACCAACAACTTCCTTAGCTCCTTTTATTGTGAATGTGCCTAGTATGATTTTTTTTCATATTTAAAATTTAAAATTGTCGTGATTTTTGTCATTTCTTACAATTGAAATTCCATTTCACATTGAAATTTTAAAACTTTTCTCTAAATTTTTTGACTAATCACATGTTTAGGGATATTTATAAGGTGATCTATTAATAATTGTGACCAAAACCATGGTGGATAATTATAGGATTTATAGTTTGATAATTATTTTAAATGCAGGAATTGTAGCTAATGTAAGATGTGGACTCTTCAAAATGTCAAATGTGAACCACCTAACCATGCTTTTACCTATCAAGATGTAAAATGATTGAAGGTTTTTCTAGAAGAGGAAAACTAAATGTGTAGGTTACTATAGGTAGATTGAATTTTTATTTTATTTTTTTTGGGTATGTGGACTTTTGTAGACATATTTGTTAATCTTGAATCTTGAAACGGAAATCACCATCAAAATACATGATGATATTTTACTTTTGGAGTTATAAATTAAATATACCTTGAAATTATTACAATTTGATTATAAAAAAAATTGACTAATATGTGAAACAAATGTCATAATATATCAAAGGATTGTTTTGACAAGTGTTGCAAATACACACATATAACCTTTTCAATTTCTAGAGAAAATATAAAATTTGCATGGGGCAATCAAATAACCCATGTTCTTTGTTCAAATCCAAATTTTCCTCACTTAAAGCTATGTAAATATTTCCACAAGGGTCCATTCAAGGTTGTGGTACACAAAAGGAATATCTCATTCCAAAATCACTTTCAAAACACTACTTTGAATGAGTCCCATTACATTTACGAAATAATCTATTTAGTAGATTTCTTTTTTTATTATATTATTACATTTTTTGATTAAAATGGTGGTGATTTTTTATGATTTGGATGATCAAAACATGTTTTTTTAAGTGTTCTAAAAGATGGTTCAAAAATTGTGTCCCACTACACAGGACTATTAAAAAGGACTTAACAAGACTAGTAATATTTATTTAAATTTTTTCATATTTGAACCATAAATAAAATAAATTATGTTCTATATGATGACATATATTTGTAGTATTATCAATCACCAAATTTTGTGGAATTGGTGCTAGAATCTTTGATTTTTTTCATAAAAAGGTTGCACTAATAAAAATAATCAATTTAATTTTGATAATTACGAAATTACATTCCAAAAGTTTGGAAAGAAATATAAGAAACGTGAGTGCAAAAAAAGAACATTATTTGATGTTTTAATAGGGTTTTGGCACTCCCAATGAAAGTATCCCATTTTTGGAAATCATGTCTTGTAATCGTCCATTTGTTTTGGGGTTTATACTTGAATGAGACATTCAAAATTTGTTCAATTAATTTGAATCATTCATTATAACATTTATTGGTCAATGAAAGTTTAAACATACATACCCCCCATTCATTGTTTAACATTTTAGAACATTCATTTTGTTGAATCCTTATTTCAAGACTCAAGACAAAACAAAAAGGGTGTCATGATTCTTGTTGTGGTACCCAACTATGAATGCACCCACCCACAAGGAACTCAAATTAAACATTGGAATTGTATGTCGTGAGTAGAAATATTCATTATGCCTTCAAATAGCAAGAAAAAAAAATTAATATATTAAAAAAAAACCTTTGAACATTAAAAGTTTTCAAATTGAAATTCCATTTCAAGAAGCACCTTTACCAAAAATTACAATGTCCAAAAAAGTACAAACATCAATGGAGTTTTTCATCATGTATTTTAAACAACAATTTGGATTTTTTTCCAATCATGCACTCAAAAAGTAAAATATAGGGCATTAACCTTTACTCAATTTGAAATCCAAGCTTGTGTGTCTCCCTTGCTTTTCAATGTCTGTAACATGTTGACACCTAATTTTTTCCTAGGAAATCCAAGATTGATGTTTTTTTATGAACACAATATCATGTGAATGTTAATCGCTTTTAATTGACATCCACAAACATATGAAAGTCTATGAATTTCACAAGTTTTTTATTTTCATAAATTATGAAACCAAGATTATATTTTCTAAATTGCTGACAAGTAGGGATACTTTTTGGTCAAATCCATATTTTTCAAAATATTCTACAAATGTTAAATCTTTAAAAAATTGTTGGTCAAAAAGTGTAAACATCTATTGGATGAAAGCTTAAAATTTTTTATTTAAAGATTAATTTTGTATTAGTAATGGTGGTTTTGAATCTATATATTTTATAGCTCATTTTTTTTGTATAACAAGCATTTGTAAACATGTAAGTGTTGCTTTTACCTGTGATTTTGGTTTGGATATAATTAAATTAGATATTAGTTGTAATTGTATTTTTGGCACATTTTACATTCCTAATTGTTCTACATTTTTAGTATTTAAGTTTAATGTTCCATGTGGTTCACATTTCATTGCATATTTTAAAAGATAAAATGACCAATAAGAAGATGTAATGTGTAATATATTCAAGTGTGTTCCCCATGACAACAATAATTGAATGATATGGAACATTTTTATCTTCATGTAACGATTTATAATATTCATTTGTTTGTTTCTTTATTGAAAGAATAATTAAGTTGAATATGTGAAAGATGGGTAAAATCACACTATGGTGATACATTTTAGGCAAGAAAATGTACTCATTTTTTAGTACATTTTGTATTAATTTGGGAACGTATTTTTTAAATTTCATTTAGCATTCTGAAAAACACTAAAAATGAATTTTTGACATAAATCCCCCTTCACAATTCTTGTTATCTTTCAAATAATAATTTTTTTCAAAAAACTTTCATGTTATATTCACATTTTTACACTTGTTTGAATGAAAAACCTTATCCAAATGTTTTTTGTGAAATCACATGAGTGGAATGCTTCATAAAAAATTGAAATGGGACAATGAACTCCTATGTAATATATGATTGAGTACTTCATCAAGTTTGGTAATTGTTTGAATGGTTTTTGAAGTATATTTTCACTTTGCAATATATCGATACAATTACAATTTTTTCATTTATATACTTTTCAATCATTTGATATTAATTTCAAAGTGGATTTTTTTTTTACAATCTTATTCTTTGGGTTTTGAACTACTTCATTCCAAGTATGATTTGTAGAAAGTTATTTCAATATTAGCTTGGTAGAAGTTCAAAAACATGTAGTTTTAAAAAGTAGTATTTGTGACGATAATCTTTGACCATTGTAGTGTGCTTGCACTTAAATATGGAAACCCAAATTTGCAAATTTCATCTCATCTTTTTTTCATGCATCAACTTTGACATTCATGAAGTTGTTTCACATTACTATTTTAAATAATTTATTTTGTAAGCTATCATTTGGAGGTATAAATTTGGTGGTTATTTCATAAAATACAACATGAATAAGTTAGTTTTTTTTTTAAAAATTCTTTGTAGGTCATTTTCACTAACCCACAATATGATGCAATGAACATGAATAGACCCATGATTTTGCAATTCATAACAAATAACATTTTTCAAAAAAATTACTGGGATGCCATTATCAATTAATACATGTTGATGCATAAACATTTTAATGTGGGAATGGAACAATGTTGCACATTTTACAAAACAATTTGTCCATGATATATTTTATATATTTATTTAGCAAGGTGTTCCATATCATTAAATACATGCCATCTTGATGATGTCATATCATCTACAATCAATGTTAAAATGAAATGTGACATTCCAACTCTCCCACCATAGTTAATAAGTCTTGTAATTGAAATTTGTGCCATCTAAGGGAACCTTGAATTGATGATGGAAATTTAAATTTTACTATATGTTTAAGAACTTGTGCATTTATCATATGTGGATTTTTCTTGGTGTTTTTAATATACGGAATGACTTACTTTCAATTTTCAAAAATAATGATGATTTAATGAATATAATATTTGAATTGACAAAAATAATGAATTATGACCACCTAAATTGTGGAACACATATAGGTTTCAAGAAAACTTATATTTTGATATTAATATAAGAATCACATAAATTAGTCTTGTAGCCCTTGACTAAAACACATACATTAGCACAATGATGAAAACCTTCAAATCCTTTCAAATTAGTTCCAAATATTACAAAAAATCCATGTTTTCATTAAATCAAAATTTTTTCACATTTTTCACAAGTAGGCATACTTTAATGCCTGCTTTACCACTTTTGGTGTAGACTGATGGTCACGGCATGAATTAATCCATGGTGAATGACCAACACCCACATTGGTTCCTTGACCTTTTTTAATAAAATTTGTTAATAAACATATTAAGTCAATGAAACAAGTAGTATGCGCTACTTGTTTCATTGGCTCGTTTATGTTTTACATCCTACAATGTCACCACATTGATCAATGGATACATGCCACATGGCATAATTTGTTATAATGGGATTATACTATGTGATGTAATTATCTATAATGGGATTTTGCCATGTGGCATAATTTCCTTTTTTGGGATTCTAACACATGTGATAATTTGGGTGAAATTTGTGAAAATTAAATTATATTTTGGCCAAAATAAATTTAAATCAATATCTAGGTAGGTAGGTAAGTACAATTAAATAGGTAGGTAGACTTACTTAGGTTAGGGAGGTAAGTAAACTAGGGTGTAGGAATGTAAATATCTTTATTTCATTTTGGGTTTATTTTTTAGGGTTAAGCCTTTTGATTGGCTCATCCCAAATGGCACATGTTTTTAAATATGAAAATGTAAGACAAAATACCCTCCTTATATTGTTTACAAAATGGAAATGAAGGACAAAACATATGAAATACATTTTCTAATTACAATTTAGTCACAAACTAGATTGCAATTAAATTTTTTATCCCATATCCTTTGTTATCCTTTTTATATATAAAACTAAGTAGGTAAATAAAAAATTAACTAAAAAATTAATTAACAATCCAATTAATTAATTGGCCATTAATTAATAATAAAATAATGAACTAATGAGTAATAAACTATTAATTCATAGTTTAAAATTTAAAAATGATTAGTTAATTGATCATTATTATTAAATTTTCAATAACTATTAAAAAATCTTACATATTAAATATAGTACCTAGTTATTAAGTAGCTTGTTGCCTTACCTACCTACTTATTTAACCAACCCACAATATTTATATGAAATGCATACTCAACATGTCCTAAGTATAACATAAATATAGTATTGTATAAATGTATCTATAATATATTTAAAAACATTCTAATATAGTTAACAAGTACAAGTATAACACATAGATGTAACGAAGTTACAACTATTTTTGCAACTAATTTGATATAGAGGGGTGTAAACATATTAACATGTACCAAAAGCAATTGTAACCACTACTTAATTTTTTAAACTTTGGATTGTAAAAATAATAATAATATTAAATAGAATTTTTTTTTATAAAATTTTATTTTGAATACCTTATGTACATATCATAAAAATTTGGAATCAATCTAATGAGTGAAAAATACGTATAAGGATTTTTAACCTCTTGTAACCACTATTTAAAAGTTGCATAAAAGCAATTTAAAAGTAGTTTTGACACTAAAAGTACAATTTGAAAAGACTTTAATGACGTATTTTGGGATATTTTTTAATATACACTTTAACATAATAATATCAAGAATTTTTTTTAAATTTTTTTAAAAATTTAATGTTTTTTTGAAAGATGTATTAAAAAGATTTTAAAATATTCTAAGAATAAAGAAATGGTACAAGGGGGTATGTGTGGTTCCTAATAGTGTGGTTGGACCCAAAGGCCTCTTCTTGGATGAAAAGCTAATTGTAAATTAAACATTCCATAGTCACAAGAAAATTAATGGATTGAAAATGATGGTGATTAGTTGTAAAGTTGACAAAACATAATTGCAAATAACAATTAGTCACATATAATTGCATGATACAAGATTTCTTCTAGTATTGTAAACCCATAACCATCCCTATGACTTTTGGCACAAAATTAACCCACACCATGCCCCCCCAAACTACACAAAAAGTTGATGCCATGTCTACAATCCCCCATGTTAATGCTATAGCCCATGGGAGCCTCATTCAAACATCCACTTCAACCAACTTGATTTTGTATTTGCTATGAATTATATAACCTAATTTATGGTCCACCCAAGACCTATTCATTGGTGTGCTATTAAACACATTTTTTATTACCTATAGGCACATCCATGTATGGCTTATTGTATAGATTTCATTCTTTAAAGATCAGAAGTGTCATGATAGATTGAAACATATTACCATTCAATATCACCATCTACATGAAATAGTGGACTCCATAAAGTTGACATTGGTTTATAGTTTGACCAGTCAATCAATGAAGGCACACATTTCTACCAAGCCTCTTCTTTGCCTAAAATTGGAATATTATTGCCAGAGATTTGGACTCATACCATCAATTTTGATTAAAAGGGGCGACCGTGCAAATAGGATAACACAAGCCACACCTATTACTTAGAGGACTACTTTTGGAAGAATATTTTTAAGAATATTTTCACAAAAGTCATCAAATTTATTTTGTTAAATCTTGAAAAAAAAATTATACCATTATGTCAAGGTTTATGTAAAAGATTTCAAAAAAGTTTTCATTTTGAAAAGTTTTGAACCCCATTTACAAGTCATTTTTATGCTTAAAAGCAACCATTGTAGTGTTTAATGAATGCTTTTGAAAAAAAATATTCATTGGATATTTTAAAAATTAATTCACATGTTTCAATGATATTTTGGGAACCTTAAAATATAAAAAAACCTTAAACTTTTAACACCAAATTAAATCGCCACTTTTAAATGTGAAAAATTAAATAAGCATTACAATTGCTATGGTTCCTCTTTGTGTGATTGCACCTTGGAAGCCTAAGTTAAAGAAGTCAATTTTGATAGACTTGTAATTACAACGTCATATTAACAATGATGTTAGTTAAGGGGGGTGGGGAGGGGGGAGCAGGGGTGGTGGTGTTAGGCTATGATAAATTACCATACAATTCAAAAATCAAAATTGTATGTAGTTATCCATTGGTTTACTTGTAGAGCTATGATGTTTGGACTTAGGACTATTGGTCATCCCATTTTCCCTTACAAGGAAATACATAGAAAGGTTCCTCATAATATATATAAAACAAACTACACTTGTTTTTTGTTTGGTTTTCTACCTTTCCTTCAAGCTTTCAATGTGCCCCAAGTTCTCCAACATGTTTCAATAGCACCTCATTTTATTCCATATCCTTTGCCATAAGTTTTATTGTTGCAACCTACATGACTAACACAAAAGAGATAAATTTCAATAAATTCATTTACGATTGTCCAAATCTTGATTAAATTTTTTTCTTTTGATAAACAATTAATGATGCCCATTGCAAAAAGAAAAAAATTGAACTTTGGGGGTCTTGATAACTAATTACTAATTAGTAATACAACTACATGAAATTCATGTTTTTCTTAAGTAATGAAGGGGTGCACTCACAATTTTTTTAATTTGAAAAGAAAGAACCATCTAATTGGTCCATACCCAACATAAAAAGCTTGAATATGTTCCCTCCCCAAAATAAAAACATCATTTGTCAAGAATCCTTTTGGTTTCCTCCTTTACAATCATATACATGGAAGTTGAACCATGGCCAAACAATATAAAATACAAGATGAACTATTATTGTGATTTTAATGAACACATTAGAAACTTAGGCAACATTTTGGGAACTTGTAAGAAATACAATGGGAACATATTGGAAATAGGCAAAAAACAACCACGCCCCCCGCCCCCTTTTCCAAACCCAAAAAATTAAAAACTAAGACCACTAAACCTTCTCATTGGTTGCATGCAATTTTTATTTCCAAACCAATTTGTGACCAACCATGAATTTGAAGGCCAAACTTCATGAGAATCAAACTTCATCAATGAATGTGACAAGGAATAAACACTTAATGGAAAAGTGTATACATAAGTGTTACAATTTTGCTACTATATCAACACCCTTACACAATAGAAGTAATCATTGCCCTCATAGTATTGATACAAGTGGTTGCATATGACTTTGGAGCTTATGTTTGTATGTTGAAAGTAGCATCTTATAAGGAAATTGCATGGATTGATCCAAGTATAATTATCGACACATTAATCAATTTTTTACCAATTGAATTAACATTCCATGTAGGATTAATACATTGTTGTTTGGTATCTAACATACTCACATCCTTTCATTTGTTTTTGAAATATTTTTACAAGTTTGCTCCATAATCAAACATTACAAGCTTGAAGGTTACTCATTGATCACATTGAAATATATTGTTTCAAAACTTAATATAATATTGAAACATTTGTAAGAATGTTTTATTAAGTGAATTTTGAAGATGTAGAAAATTTTACAAATTTGCAAATGATATCTAACATTTGCACAACTTTTCATGTTGAATGTAAGAATATTTTAGTAAATGCATTTGCATCAAATGTGAAATTATGTTTAATTTTTTCCCCAATTGTTGTGTATAATGTGTGCATTTAATTTCAATTCCCTTGTCTTCAAGATGCTAACATCACTAAATTATTGTATATTTACTTTGCTTTTCACTTTTCAACCATATTTTGCAATTTCACATTACAACATATGCCTGAACTTTCATTTAATTTTGTGCCTGGTTTCAGAAAAATAGTATAGTACATCCGAATTTTTTCTAGTATGCAAAAACTATTTTTAAACACAAAAAATACCAGCTTTGATTTCAAAAATCCTATAAAGGCATTCTATGATCTAATGTTGTTGTTCATATCTAGGCATGGTAATGTGAAGAGTTTTCTCTATAAATATTCCTATGAGGAAATGGAACATGTTTGCCACAACCATTTCAATTGCAAGGATAGATACATCTTCAAAATTTCGTGCATTCTTGGGATTGTTGTAGTCCATTGAAGGCTGTTGTAGTACCAAGCTTTTATTCTCAACTTTTTTTATGGATTAACACTTGTAAACGAACATCCAAATCAAATGCTATTTATATCCTAAGAAAGTTCTAATATGTTGCAGGGGGACCATCCATTGGAATTGCAACCAAGTTCACTGATAACTTGAACAGAGGTTAGAATCAAAGACTGCCTGGAAACTATGAGCCATTCTCTCAATTGAGAGTTAATAACATATATTGCCCACAAATGATTTTGTACCATTAAAAAATAATAATTCACACATGTATGTAATGAATGAATTTTTTGTTCTTTTCATTATTACAACTAATTAATGAGTGCCAAAATGAGGTTGAAACACCGCACAATCTATCAAAACTCATGTTTACATATTAATGTAATATTATCATCTAATGAAACTCATTTCTTTTGTAATTATCAAGCATGGCACCACCAAAAACGAAGATCATGTAGCACTAGTTCAATAGCCGAAACAAGTCCTTGTTCCTTGTAGTCCACAACCGATGGAGAAGAAAATACGAAAAGGAAGAACAACGCTTTGCGTCTGAAAACCAACTTCAGCTTTCAGATGTCTATTGCTACAAAGGTTACAATGAACCACCTTTGTTTGACACATCAGCATAAACAATCCAATATACATACATTTTGAGAAGAACAAAATTCCTAGAAGAACATGGGATAATGCCAACACCTAGTGCATTCTTCCTCTTAACATGTATCTACTTCATTTCCCCACATTTTTGTACAACAATTGCTTTGAAAAAAATTGTTTCATTTAAATCTAATTTCTCATTTCAGGACATGTGAAATTGGTGTTTGATGCCCTTGACATCCCCTACAAGGACTTTGAAGAGTAGCTGACATAATATATGCCCAATTCAATGACCTGTCAAGCCATACTTGGGAATTTAGTGCCCTGCCAGATGGCACTGGCCAAGTTTGAAATCATAGACATATACATATGGTGGGATCTCACTTTTGAGCCAGCCAAACAATTACTGGAAAACATGGAGAGCACAACTAGAAGACCGTCCCATGACAAAAAATTACAAACAACATTCCAAGTTATAGCACAACTACTGTGGTACATTGTAAATTGATGACCAGCACTACCGCATAACCTATTCAGCAAAAATTTAAAAATGGATGTTATGTGTAAAACACCAACATCATGTATATACCATCACCTGCAAACCCAAGAAGAAAATTTATGCAAGACAAAGTGTCAACCCATCTCATCGATTTCAGCAACATTATGTTCATCCACCATTTCATATGTGATTTGATGTCTAGGCATTCCAACCTTTTGAAGAAAACTTTCTACTTTGCATAATATTCACTAGTTTTCATAAATACTTATCAGATAGATTAGAATGTAAACATATTTTGACATTCTGTACTACTAGACCTTAGTAGACTTATTGACTATAACATAGTTAAAGGTAAGACAACTTCAGATCCCAAATATTGACGCCTTCATCAAAATCACATTTTGTGACTACCTGAATTTGCAGAGACAAAATGGCAAAAACTGTATTTGCCGTACCATTTAAATGAATTTTCTTATGCAATCCATTTCTGGTCATGTATTTGCAGTAATCTTGCCATTGGCAATACTCTGTTGTATTGGTATTCCACACCTTGAAAGCCCCTCCCAACCTCATGGGCTTCCCAGGCTTCCTGCAGTTGTCTTCAAGTTCCTGTAGCAAGTGTCCTGCACTTGCATGAACTATCTTCAAGGCATGGGATAATTGATTATTTCCACCCACATCCCTCACTTGGATGGAGACTACATAGTAGATGTCAAGTACCCGACACCGCTTTTATCTTCACAATTTTTTTCATTTTCTGAACATAAAAATTGTGAAAATTGTATTTTTATTTCTTAATAGTATAAATTATGCAAGTTTTCCTTAGGCATTGACAAAATTCACCTAATTTCAAAGGAAACTATCAACCTCTTTACATGATCCTAATTTTTTTCAATTTCTAGGCAACTGAGCTTATGTCACATACTCCCATTGAATGGAGTGGCAAGTCTGCAAACAAGTCTGTCTACTAATGAGTTCAAAGACCTCACTGTTTTCTCTGTGTTGATCATTCACAAACTTAGTTCAGCTACACTGTACCTTCTTCAGCTTTTGTAGTGAGCAGGAAGTGACAAAACACAGTGTATTGGCTTATTGGTGGAAGGCCCTGCCCTACACAGGAGCATTCCTCGAAGCAAAATGCCTGCCCACAAGGTCATTACCAGTGTTGTGTGGCTATATGATTTTGTTTAGTAACTGAAAGTTTCTGTTCTTTAAAAGTTTTCAAAATCAACAAACACTCAGTTCTGGTTTTTCAGGAAGAAATAGAATCGGAAAACCATTGGTTCTGGTTAGCTCAGAAACATCAAAAAATCGATTATAATTAAGATTACAATTAAGATATAAAATGCCAATGACATCTCAAACATGGTTTTTCTTTTTTAGTGATATGGAAAAATTGGGCAAAATTTTCCCCAAAAATGAAAATTATTCAAATTTACACAAGGAAAACAAAAAAAAACTCCCAATTGTATTGTCAAATGAATAAATGACAAAATTTATTGGAAAAGAAAACATTGTTCTTTTGTAGCATTTGTGACATGGTTTGCATGGACAAATCAAATATGATAATGTTGGGTGGAATTTCTTCAAAGAACACCTTTGATCTGCATTATGTGGATAAGATAAATTTAGAAAATTTGTTGACTAGTAATGTTTTGATTTGTCAAAAATTGCTAGATTTAAAATGCATATGCATTATGTATGCTGAGTTGTATGGTTAAATTTTAGGATATTTTAGTCTTCTGGGTAGATGGAAATATGAGTTAGTAACTCTTCCCTTTTATAATAAGCATTTCTTCACATATGAACCTATACATTGTCAGTGGGATATGGTTTTACTTTTTGATGAATTTCACACCATTATGTATATCAAATATATCCATTTGTTTCACAAGGTTTTGTAAGATTTCATTTTCAACAAATCAAAATCAAGGTGTTAGAATTTTTTTTTTGGTTTTACTTTTTAAAATGGTCATTCTTTGTTGTGTTGATGGCATTATGCATTTCAAATTGCAAAAAAAATGATAAGTAGATCAAAATAAAATGTGTGATTTTAATAATGAAAAAATCAATTTATGAACACAGGAAAACATGAGGACAACATATTTTTCACATTTTAATGTCCTTCATAGCCATTTAAATCTACATATAAATACTGATTTTTTCTCCTGCCTTTCATTACAAACTTGGCAAAGAAAGAAAGTATCCTTCATTGGATGGCTGAAAACAAATATCATTGCTCATTTCTACCATACTTGGGCAACTATTAACACCTATTGAACATGAGATTTGGCACTTGAAATTGTGATGACATATATTAAGTATAATTTAAAAAGGAGCTTGGGAGTTGTAATGTGATGAATTTGGGTCCCATAAGACCATGGAAGCTAAGGCTTACAAATTAGGACCTATTTTTCAATTTTTAATTTGTAAAGTTGTTGTCGTTGAAGTGGTGGTCATCCTCAAGAAAATTTAGCCAAACAAGTTTGAATGCTCTTCATGGAGTTTCTGCAGAAATAAGTACATTGGAATTTCAAATGTTATTTAGCTTTTGGGTGATACGCATGCATGCACATATGTATGCACAGACTAAATACATCTGTCAAATCCTACAAGTATATATTCAATTGGTGAGAGGTTGCATGTTTGAGTGAGGAATTTTTGGGTGAATTTTGAAATGAAGTGAAATCAACAAAAGTGAAATGGGTTTGTTTGATTTTGGAACACTACAGTTTTATTCCAACGCTCTTTAATCTAATCTATGTTATTTCATTTTTACGGAACAAATATGTAGAAATGTCATATATATAGACTTAGAGTGCTTATCCAAATCACATTTTGAAAGCATGTTAGATACGATCTTGATGAATAAATGAATGGGGTTGCTACAGTTTGTATGGAAACATTTTGAAATTTATAAGTTTTGCTTGAATTTCTAGAGTGTTATTTTAGAGGGTAGCACTCTTTATATATGTGATGTACATAAATTTTACATTTTAAGTTTTGGCCCAAATTTCATATTCAATCTAATTTTAAATTGTGTTTTTGGTTGATGAAATTTGCTCAGTACCAGAACTAATTTGTGCACAAATCCTTTTTCCATACCACACTATAACTGGGATGTAGCCTTGATATGGAGGAAAGAATATGCATAATCAAATGAGAGTATATAGAAGAAAACCCTTGTAAATGAGTATATAGGATGTAGTATCCTGACATATAGAATTCATCAGCCCTGGCTTGTTTGAAAACAAAGTAGATTCAATTATTGCCCAAATGAAATAAGTGAAGTGCATTGCAGTCTTGAGCTTGGTGTGGTGGTACAAATGCTTAGAGAAGTACGGTGAAGATGATGAATTGAATGTGTGTTTTGCTCGAAATTATAATGACATTTTTTTGGGGTGGCATTCTTTTAAGTAGGTATTCAATAAGGGGTGACCTTTTGTGATGAGGAGTCCTCAGGTGTTAAGTATAAAGCCCACCCCAAACTTCTTTAAGATAATTGGTAGAGGTATATGGAGTAGATTCTTAAAGGGGAAAAGGTAGGTACATAAGGTTCATAAGTTGGTAGATAGATAGACAGCGCTATTTTCATTATAATAAATTACCCATTTTTGTGTTCAAGTTTGGGAGCATCATTTATGGTATTGATGTCATTAAAGACCTCAAATTGCAAAAAGAATGATGAATAGACCAAAATAAGATTTGTGATGTTAATTGTGAATTTTATTTTTATGAAATATGAATACGTATTGCCCATTCTTGTGTTCAAGTTTGGGGTTCAATGTATTCCAAGGGAAGTTACTTCCCTCTTTTTTCCAAATGGCATGCAAAAAATATAAGGTGCAACTTATTGAAAATTTTCAATTTTATGATTTATTTAAATTTAAATAAGATCCCTAGAATTGGATTGTGAGAATATAATTTAAATAGATTTAGAATATTATTATTTCTATTAATATATATTTTTAATAATTTAATATTTCATAACATATGAAAAATAACCTTTTATCTCACATGTTTCATAAAATATATAAAGAATAACTTCACATAGAATACATCAACACATTTTAAATATGTTTATTATTGACCATGTTCATGTGTTCAAATGAGAGGAGCTAAACTAAACTGTATCAATGCTTAATTGAAAAAAGATTCAAAGATATTAAAACCAATTATAATTCGAAATATTAAATCTATTTTTAATCAAAGAATTATTTTTTGTGAAGGATACTAAATTTTGTTTGAAAATTTAAAGAATATTATAAATTTTTTACAAGAAAATTTCAGAATTAATCAATTATTCAATAGGCATGCATTGAAGGTAAAGAGGATAGCCTAGTAGGGTAACTGGGCCTACCACTGAACACACAGCGAATTAGAGCTCTGTAAATCCACACATTGATTTTAGATGCCTCTAGAATGAATGTGGAAACAAATTGTAGAGCTAGATGAGGCATACCCATACCCACAAAAAAAATTTAAATTTGTAAAAAAACAAGCAAAATATAAGGTCTTGAATTTAAAAAGATTTTTTATTGCAAAACATTTTCTTCACACACTTTGAACATACATTGTCCCACTTACAACCAAATAGTCACATGTGATTCAACTCATCACATATCGTGGTTCCTAAGGGTCATGGGTTGCTGGCATTATAGTGAACTTATGGACGGAGATGGTTAGGTTGTGTTGAGGAGACAATTGAATAATGAAGGCCAAGTTGTGAAAGTGAGCAAAAAGGTCAAGGTAAGAACACTAGCTCTTACACAAACCTTGCACCTCCTATGTGGAAGCTTGAAGTTTTCTCAACCTTGGTGTTTCAAATAGTTGTTCTTTGTTGGTTGTGATGTTCTTTTTTTATCCTTCAATAAGTTTCTTTTTTAGTTTAATTCCCACCTTTTTTTCTTTTCTTTGTAGGTTCAAAAGTTTACAGGCAATGTTTGATTTCTTCAATAGCTCTTTGGAGTTGCAATGATGCTCCTATTTGTAATGGTTGTGATGTTCCATATCCTTTCATTTATTTATTTTCTCTCTTGCAACAAGCCTTTTTTTCTTTTGGTTTTTTTTCTTTTCTATAACAAGTTCTCTTTTTCACATTTTTTCCCCTTTCTCCTATAGTGAGCTTTCTTGTTCTCTTGTATTTTTTTCTTTTTTTCTTCTAAGGTAAACTTTCTTTCCCCATTTTTTTCCTCCCACAATAACCTCATTTTATTAAATAAATAAATTCTTAGGTGCATTCACATTAATAGGAGCACCCCCACCACTTTTTGTGACTACTTATCTTATATTCTTTGAATATTTTAGAAAAAATATTCCAAAAAATATTTAAAAATCTATTTAAAAATTTTATACTATTATATTACGGTTTGTATTAAAAATTTGTCAAAAATATTTCATTTTCAAATCCTTTCAAGTTGTTTAAAAAATAAATTCTTTGCTTTAAAAAAATAAAGTTATAAGTGCTTAAAAAAAATTGCATATTTTCAATTCAATAAATTGATTTCAAATTTATTCACATGTTCCCGTGATAATATATTGTGAATTTGTTATTATATAAATAAATGTAACAATTTCAACACCAACTTAAATTACCATTTTAAATATGAAAATCCAAGCACTAGTTACGTTTGTTATGGTTCCTATTAATGTGACATGCCCTTTTGTAGCAAGCTTTTTTTTTGCATTTTTCTCTTTTTCATGGAGCAAGTTTTGTTTTTTTCTTGATGTTTTTTTGCTCTCTTTCTTATACCAACCTCTATTTTTTTCTTCTTTTTTTCTTGGAGCAAAATTCTTTTTTGCATTTTTTTCTCCTCTTTATTGCAAGAAGCTCTATTTTTCTCTTGCATTTTTTTTTTCTCCTACAACAAGCTTTCTTTTTTCTTTCTTACATCAAGTTTTAGCTCACTATCATTTTTCTCCCTTTCTTTTTCCTACAATAAGCTCTCTCTTTATATTTTTGTTCTTTCCTCCAACAAGATTTCTTTCAATTTTTTTTCTGTTCTCCAATAGGTTTTCTTTCTTTTTTTCCTCTCGGTTTTAACTAGGTGATTTTATTGTGGGTATGCGGTGTAGGTGTTGGAGCTCCTAATGTACTTCTTGGTGTAAAACCCAACCCCTTTCTTCCTTTCCATTATGCCAAAACCATGCTTTTATGACTACATCTATGAATACATTTGTAATCATATGTGTCATTCATGACTACATCACTATGTAATCAATATCGATTCATCATTTTTGCCATCTTGTTATAGAGATGGTTGTAGTCATAAGTGCAAATCCATGTGACCTCAATGACTATTGTCAAGTTTGAGATATGAATAGACACATGACTAAACACAACAAACATATCGCATGTGGTCTTTATTCAAACTAGCTTAACCTAACTTAATTTAAGTAGGTAGGTAGGTAGGGTGACTTAAGTAAATAGGTAGGGAAGTAAAATTCAATTTTTTTTTTTTGAGACAAGCTTAGTCTTTCATTAGTTCATCCCAAATGACACTTACACTTTCAATATTTCTAATGCATTTTATGTGTAATCTATTTTTTCACTTAATTATATCATTTATAAAATTAAAGTTGTGGACAAAGGATATAGGATAAATTTTAATGTTCAAAAGAAAAATTATAACATTATCCCACATACTTTCTCCCATACAAAAGTAGCCTATCTACCTCCCCATTCTACTTAACCTACTCACCTACTACCTACTACCTATTACCTATTTTACCTATGTAGTTTAGTTAGCTACCTATTTATTATAGGCTATGTAGGTATGTTATGCCTACCAATTATCTATATTTTAGTTTACCTACCTAATACCTACATGCTTGATAGGTAGGTAGGTAGGTACATAGGTTAGACTAGGTAAATAGGTAGGTAACCATAGGTAGGTATACTAACCTAACCTATGTACATACCCATCTACCTAAATTAAATCAAGTTTGAAATTATCAATATTACACATGTAGTCCTAGTTATGACTATAATCATTGATTGTAACATTGTATTGTAATCATGTAGTAATTAACATGACTACGAATAGGACATAGTTACAAAAGATCCTAATCATGAATGTTAAGTTTTGGTGTAATGATTGTAATAAGTTTAATGAATTTAATTGATCTTAATAAAACCATGCCCTATTGGTGTCAACCAAGCTCTTACTCTTTGTCTAGTTTTTTTCAAGCTTATGATTTAGATCCCATATTTGAAGGTTGGTATCCTTGTGGCTAAGCAGTTAATGTTATTTGAATGTTGTGGTGCAATTAATTTCCATATTCCGGGTTCCCTCATAGTTGTAAGGGACCATGTCATTGCAAAATCTACTTTGTACCACCTTTCAAGATTTCTTTGAATTATGTGTTTAACCATAGTTTGTGTATCTATCGTTTTTTAAACCTTTTTCTCTTTTCTTTCCTTTTGTTTGTTGTTCTTGATTTGGTTTATCACTTTTTTTCCCATAGCCTTTTGTCACAAAATTCCTAAGTACTCATCATATGTGACCATATGTGGATAATCCATTAAGGGTTTTTTCCTTTTAATTTTCTTTGTAAACAGACATGGTAACATTAATAGGTTTGCAAAGGACAAAATTTCAATGTTATTTGCCCTATTTTACCATTGTTCTTACAATGATTCTAATTGCTCTTGATCTAAATCAACCATATTTGGTTCAACATCTTTTTCAAAATCTTCAATGGGAATTAAATTGGTTGGTATCTTCACATAGTACTTTTGCTTGAACGAAGGAATGATGTTAAAATTTTCTCCATCTATTGTAACACTTGTTTTTACAATATTATTAGAGATGTAGTAGTAGACTCTTCCCCCCAATCTAAGACTACCTTTAGCTTCATCATCAAAGTTCTAACATTTTTCATTTGTTCCACTATTTGTTGTTGTATACATTTTAATACATGCAATAATTTGTCATTCATTACCCTAGGGTTTAAAAACCATATTCTTGTAAATTCCTTGAATTTAAATTTGACATTCTTTTTAAAGACAATGTTTTGTCCAAGGTTATGTTTACTTAGGTAGCCAACTTGACCTTGTTTGATTCTAACTATTTATTTTTTTTCATAGCATTGTTTCTTTCCTTTTTAAATGTTGTTTTGAAAGGTTTAAAACAAAACACATTAAGGGGCCATAATGCATTTGAAGTATGGCTTGGGAATGTGACCATATTTAATTCAAATGAGTTGATGTCTTCATGTTAAGGAATTCCACTTAAGATGTCACAAATGTGGTTTAATTGCACATGCCACATAATAACCAAAAGAGTTTTAGATTGTTGACCAACTATAGAGATATTACCAAAATGAAACATTAGTTCATTTAAATACATATTAATAGTTAATAAATGATAAAATATATATTGTTACATGTCATAAATTAATAGTTATAAAGTTTTTTGGAGGTAAAAGGACTTTTGCCATAGCCAAAAAAAGATTCCATAAGAATGTTTTTCAAAATTTACATGATTTTTTGAACTTATTGATTCAACATTTCTTGTTATAGTTAAATTATTGGGAAAATATAATTCATCATCTGATTTTTATTCTCTACTTTGAAGTTCAACAAAGTACATTCAAGTTAAAAGGAGCCAACAAACATGTAATTGATGTTTGGTTTCTCATGTTTCAATGTTAAAAATCATATTAATGTTTGTAAATTTCTTTAAAGTGTTTACATAATAATGTTTTTAATATATTATGAAAAAGTTTATGGATTGATAAATGGATTTCAATTGATTTGAAAATGACATTTTTGGGAGATTTTTCAAACACATCTTCACATAATATTATATTGCAGTGTAAGCAAGATAAAGTGAACAACTTGATTGCCTTGTCAAAATTATAATAGGTAGATTCAAAATAACAACAAAACCCTTTATAGAATTGTGGAACATTCAATGTTTTCATTTCAATAATTAAATATACTATATGTTTACATTAATGTCCATTGATTTTCATATTTCAAATTGTAAAAGTAGGTTTAAGTAGGTTTTCAAAATACAAATAAGACATTTACTTTTTAATGTGGTCTTTTGGTTTCAAGTAGGTGTCAAGTAGGTTTTTACAAAAAGGAAATAGATTTTTTTAATAACTTACTACAACATATGTTGATTTTCATTTCCTAACTTATTACATATCAATTTCAATTTTTTTAAAAACTAAAAAGTAAGGTTGAACACATATTTTTCAATCAATTTCGAATGTACTTTTTATCTATTTTTAAAATTCAATTGCTTTTAATTTTTTTAGAATTAGATTCTTATAAACTTAATAGAGAAAACTAATGCTACTTGACACATATTTTGACCTAATTTGAAGTTACTTTATGGTAGTTATATGAATGGTGCAAGGTTGAAGTGGAGATGTTTAATTTTTTTGTTTTACTTTATCTTGCTTTGACCCATTAGGGTGAAATCACAGTTAAAGGAGCCAAGGACGCCAAGGTAAAAGTCTTTTTCCAAGGATTGCACATGACACATGTCATTTCTATGTTAATTTATAAATTAAAATTTTGTATTTCAGATACCCCATTTAACATTGCATTTAAAATATAAATACATTTTGATTACAAATTGATTTTATATTATGTATATTATGAATTCATGCCCTCTATCACATACATATGAACCTTTTTTTTGTGTTAAAGCCACATTTTCAAAATCCACAATTTTCAAGGTCAAAAGACTTTTGAACCAAATGTACCCAAATGGGTTATAAAAACAAATTTCAATAGTTGAAGCCTTTTTACCTTTCTAATTATCAATGTTAAAATCCTCTCCAATTTCCAAAAGGAATGGTGCACATTTGGTAGAAATAAATAATGTTTGAAAAAAATAGGGACTGTTTGCTTTCAAAGTTTGAATGTTTTAAACATGTAAAAATGTTTTTGATTTGTGTCAAACTTTGACCATGTAAACCTTGCAATCAATGGAAAATATTCCAAACAAATTTATGACAATCCAAACTATTATGTTTTCTTTGTGATTTTTCAAACATACAAAAATGTATTTTAAAGAATGTTAACTCATTTGGGTGGCTCTTTTGACTATGATTTTACCCATTGCAACATTGTTTTAAATCATAAGAATTTTTTGATGATTTTTATAGTTTACAAATGGAATATTTTTATGGTATTTTGAAATTTTCTAAAAGTGTAAAATCAATAAGGGTGCACCATTGGTTTTTATCAACTTGAATTCACCCAACACGATTTGTCAAAATCTTTAAAAAAAATTGGGTTGAATTCTTGAACATGAAAACAACTACATGTGTTTGTTATATTGCTTTTACAATCACATGAGATCCATGACCATTTAAGATTTTAAAAATGTTGATATGTTTGAGAACTCCCATTTGTTTTCAATTTTGTGAAGAAACCTAAGAATGTTTTTGGACAAAAAAATTGTCATCCAAGCTTTTTTTTACAACACTGTATAATTCTTTGGTTTATACTTTTTGATGTAATCATCTTGTACTTTTTCACCTTTAAAGATATAGAATGGTAGAACCTCACTTGCTACATTGATTACACAATTTAAATTATCCATTCCTTGGATTTGGAGATGGTGTTGTAAATTTGTTGTGAATTCCATTTAGTCAAAACATGAGCTCTAGATTGTTTTCTTGCTTGAATTATGTTTTCATTTAAATTCCAAATGTGATCTAGGTAGTTACAAATAAGGTCGTTCATTTTTTGTGTCACAATGTTGAACTTTTTACAAAGTTTAATTGTTTAAATGCTAGAAACATATGGTAAAATTATCAATGTGGTACATTTTTTATGGATTAATATTTTTAAATTGAATAAAAATATGTACATAATGATGAAATTCAATAAATATACACAAACCATATAATAATTTGAATTTTTGAAATGAAATCATGGCATGTGGTCTAAAATTTGCCTAAAGATTGAAATGCACTTTTCAATATAATTTCATCTCAAAATGTCTTATAGGGATTCAATATGTGATGCATATTTATAAAAAAACATGAATTCCAAAAAACTTACAAAAACATGAATCAACAAATAATGATATGGAGTTTTGAAAAACCAAATTTGTACCATATTTTCAAAAAAAGTTATTTCCATCATTTTTTTTGGTTAGATTGATGTTTTTTCTTTTTTAGCATGTATGTCAAAGAGTTGTCTAATTGGGCTTTTGTTCATTAGAATAGTTAGGTCATTAATCACCACATAATCCCCATTTAACATTATATTTTAGCATTTTTTCATTTTAATGTTAAAATATAGACTTTTAGGAATGTTTTATTTGTAAAAAATGAGCCACCTTGACTTGCAACCACCCATTTGGTTTGTATTTGTGCTAATTGTATATTGTTTACAAGTTTTAATATAAAAAACTACAAAACTAATTAGTTAGAACTTGGGTTCTAGAGATTTGAAACATTTTACAAGTTGTATGCACATTTTTGGATACCTACACTTGAACCAATACTAGCAAGAAGTCCCAAGTAGACCATCTTGAAGTGGTGTGGGTTAGCCTTGAATGAACTTTCCCACCTTGAATTTGAATTATTGTAATCATGTAGACAATCAATGGTTTTGCATGTTTAGAATCCAAACAACAATAATGATATCTTTTTCCTCCATTAGGACATTTGCTGGGTCAACTTTCCTACACATGTTTAAATTCCAAAAGATGGGGCTTGTGCATTCGAAGCCCATAAGAGGTATCCCCTTGTCCTTCCTAAAATCAAACTGAGAATATAAGAAGTTAGTTAGGTTAAAAAATGTTCGAATAGCATCCTTTTATGTCACCCATGTTGCCTATGTAGTATAAATAAGATGGAAGAAATTTGCATAAAATTTATGATCCAAATTTCATCATAAGTTTTGCATTGTAGTATGTTAAGTTTACAACATGTTTTTTGATTTTTTGTTTGGATTCTTGCAACGAGCGTAAATGTTTTTTGCAACCCATAGATAGATTTGCAAGACAATTAAGGTTTAAGCCTTTTATGGTGATATGGTACCCTTGTGAATGTAATACATCACTTCCCATCCCCAAACATTTTAAATGACATTACAAATTACAAGATTTGTAAATTTGTCCTATATCATGCTATTAAGGGGTGAAATTACTACCCTTGATCATTATCGTTTTCTAGAAGGTAAGACTAAAGGGGCAAGGTCAACACCTTATTACTCAATAGAACCAAATTACCTTTTGTTACCTTACTTTATTACAACTATTCACATAATAAATAAAAAGTCATACAAAAAACAAAAGAAAAATGTAACGATCTGTTGTCCACAAATAGATTTATCATCTTGTAAATAACCAAATCCCAATAAGGTAGAAGAGGAATGTAGAGAAGGACAATATGGAAGAAAAGTAGTATCCAAGAATGGCTACTTTCCTATGGTTTGTTGTGACTTCTACGCCTCTAGATATTGCCCTTTTGGGGTTTCCAGAGCTACTATAACTATTGTCCCCTCTCATACATGCATGTAGGTCCTCAAGTGGTTCTATTTGTTGCTTGCAATAGTACCTTTCAACCTATGGGCGGTTATTTGCTAACATTCTCCCTCTGCTCTTTACCACTAGTTATTAACTGCTACCTTCTTATGGTAGCTAATATGTTATTTCTCCATAGGCATGCCAAGTGGTATGCCTCATTACGCCTTATTCTAAAAGAAATGCAACAGTAGCACTTTAAGGCAATGGTCTACTTGTGTAATCTCAAACTATTCTACTACCACACTTTCTAATAGAATAGAGATACAACCAAAAACATCAAGTCTTTCAACCATCTTTCCATTAAAATCACACACACAATATAACACATTCTTCCATTCTCCATCAATCCTCCATCCTTTTCTCTAACTCCCAAGAGTCTCCGATCTCTTTTAGAAGTCCCCCAACATTCCTTCTAATCTTTCTTCCACAAAACCACACAAGGCCCACATTGACCCCTAAAAAATAGGGCCCTTATTCTAATCCCTTCCTAAAAATCTTCTAGATGATTAGGTGGATTACCCCCACAATCACTCACTAATATAAACTATTTAATCCCTCTAGTTTAACCCCTTGGATAATGGACAGTAAATTTATCACTAGTAACTACTAGTAATTAGGAGGTCTATGGTACTAACTAATCTAAAGATTTCCACTTGTCAACACATGTCTTTAACCAAACACTTAAAGCCCCATGCATACATATTTTTGCATATCTATGTCATTGTGTATGCATTGTACTAAAAATAACTTAAAGCTTATTACCAACCAACAATGTCACATAATGAGTTGCAAAATCTACAAATTTGTCTTAAATGACACCCTGCACCAAACACTCACAAAATCCCATGCATTGGGGTATTTCAGATTTGCGAGCATTTATGTGCATTGGAATGTGACAACTCTAACCCTAATGGCAAAATCATTTTCTATATGACTGAACACCTTATTTGAATGAGTATTACATCCTACACCTATGACCAAACACATTTATAGCGATCTTGAATGTGGTTTTTTGAAATGTCAAGATCATTTATTCTCATCAAGTGTTCAGTCAATGATCATGGTTCGACCAGTGGAAGGTGTTTGGCTGATTGGTCATGGGGTCTCTTGTGAACTAATCAGCTGTTTGTTGATGGGTGAACATTTGATGATAAGCCTAGTTAACTTACTAGTTTTCATAGCATTGGGGAACTTTTAAGCTGAAGAGACAGACACACACAAGATTGTAGCTGTGTCTATGTGAGAAAAGGAGTCTGCTGGTTGAATGTGACCTCAGGGACAAGTACCCATTTAAAGATTTCCACTGAGTAGTAAAAGGATCTCCAGTTTTCTTGGGTGTGGCAGTATGGCTGTATTGAGATGAGGGATTCAATGAAGAAGGTTCTTCTGTAATATGCATGGGTGTGCATAATGTGTGTTGAAATGAGGGATTAAACGAAGAAGGTTCTTCTGCATTAATGGGTGTGCATAGCGGCTCCGAGTTGTGGACATAGGACACACTGTTGTTTTTAGGAATTTTAGTTTGTAGTCAAAGTGGCCATATCCAAAGGCAGATTTTTAGAAATGGCCATCATCCCTAGGAAGATTTGAACCGGATATGAACTACAAATTGTTTATCATCCTTTTATATTCTTGGCTATGCACTGAAAATCAAGAACAGAAATCTCACAATTTTTTTCCCCTCTCTTTCTTTTGGTGTTTGAAATCTTCCAAAATCACAAAATCACTTAGTTTTTGAAATTTTGAATCTATAATTTCAATTTTTGGCGAGATTTCACCCAAAAAAAAAAACCCTGAGTGGGAACTATCTTCATTGTCATATTTGCACAAGTATAGCTCTGATCTTCACATAGACACACAAGAATAAAGTTTCTTAATGTGTTGCCTATGCATGTTGGTCATGTAAACAAAAATACATAACACTGCATCAGTTGCGCATCTGACAATTAGGGTTTTTTGCACACAATGGAAATCTCTCCAAGGTTTTTCACTTCATACTTGAATTCACCTCCTGACACAGAAGATTCATTTGTCAGTTGAAGGAGCCATCCACTGATCACATGCAGACCAACTGCCAATTTTAATTAAAAAACCTTTTGTGGTTTACCTTGGGGAAGGTCTACTTCCATGGGTCTCCCCTAATTTTGGGGCCAAACACCCTATGGCTAGAGTCCTTGAGTCTATGATCCTCAAATTAGGGGAGGCCCTGGGGACCAGACATTCCCTTATATGTAATTTAAAGGGAGGTTGGGTACACAACATCCATTCCAGATGCTAGTCAGTGATGTGTGATATCAAGATATGAACGGAAATTTATTTTTCCATTTGGCTCAGACATGTAACTGGACAAGAGTAGGGATTGTGCAAAAATGTTGTGCTACGTGAGATAGATTACTCTTGATAACACACCCTTCAAATACATTCAAAATATTTGCTAGTGACTCACAGAAGCCCACAATTCGGGTATTAGCGACTCAATTAGAGCTTTCTCCCATGGTAACATAGTTAACATGCCTTCAATTTGAAAGGCACCATTGCCATTTCCATTGATGGATGAACGAATTGAAATAGCCTCCTAACAAGCTCTGTTCCAAAGACAATGTGACACCTTGCACAATTTTGAGATCCCACCTCTTCTTTTAATTTTTCACTACTTTTGCATCATCTTTTGTTGTTAAAAGCTTGATAGTAGGTTCGTGATGCCTACTGGTTTGTCACTCTAAAGTTTAGAATTCAAAGTCTTGGTGGGGATTGTATAAACATACATTTAGTTTTTCTTTTCCGATGATCCAACCTTGTAAAACTTTATTGATAAACACATTGTAAATTAGGAAAATGTACAAAGGGAAAAGAAAAAGGAAGAAAAAAGGGAGAATTATAGGATGTCAAGTTAACTCAAACTAGATGTAAAAATTTATCCATGTCAAAAACAAACCGATTGTAACAAGTCGACCATATTTTTCCATATCAAAAATCGACCATTTGCAATAAGTCGATCGTGGAGATGAAAGATGTGTTTTGAAGGGGTGGAAGTTGGGAAGTAGCTAGGCTTATGGTTATCGTTCGATTTAAGATGGAAGATGCTTTACAACCTTTGCAATGTGATTGAAATTTTTTGCTGAAAAAAAGTAAACAAGATAGAAGAAAGCCCTTTGATTCTTTTAAACTTCAAATGACATTGACACAATTGTGTAAAAACACATCCACCTGGTTATGTAGACATCCAAATACCTCCATCACTACAAGGAAAATTGATTTATAAAATGTTAATCATGATTGTTTTGTTCTTTGACTTGAGCCACATTGAAAGCAACAAATCCTTGGGTGACACAAAATTGAAAAAATAAATCTACTTATGTTAAATCAGCAATGACAACATTGATTAAAATGTGAATGTCATCTTTTCCTTTTTAATAAAGACAAGTGTGGAATATGGAAGACAAGAGCTATGAAGTGCCTAAAACCACATAAGGTCTCACAAATAAGCTCTCAATAGAGCTTCCTATGGGGAATTTAGTGTCTCCCATTGAAGGGTGGCCTGAAAACCCTGCCCTTCAAAATAAAGGATTTGATCAACACTTGCATGCTGTTTAAAAATACATTGATAATTTCTGCAAACAAAATTTTCAGGAGTATGAATTTTTCTTTGGAAATCTTCTTGGCTTTGTTCCATTTGGATTATTGCCCTTCCATTTGAAAGATTAGTAAATTCTTTTGCCATGAGATAGAAGGATTAGACTCCTTTTCAGGGCAAGAGTGGACCTGCCCCCATTGGGGCACCGTGTGGGAAGGACAGGAAACACTTTTTCATTGGTTAGCTAACTATGGTTGTCATCGCAGTTGCTGTGTTTACTACCAACCTACTAAACCCCATGAACCCTTCCTAGTTAGCAACCAATTTATCTTGCAAATTTTGGCCATGAGGCACCAACAACACCTACATAGGTACCTTATTCACCTTGGTGAGTAAGGCCTCTAGTTGGTTATATTTAAGCTGGATTCAGTTACAAAATCATAGTGAATTTCAACTGTCATTAAATGTTATCATTACTATAACGTACAAGATATATATATTTTTTATTTCATTAAATAGGAGTTTATGCTAAAAAATTAGTATGGTTTAAAATAATAATTTAATAAATGTTGCGAAACATAGTTTAGGAACCATGTCTCACTATGTAATTTTATAACAAGGAATCATAATAAATATCAATATTTTTTCAAATCATTACATTGAAACAAAAAATAAAATAAAAATGATGATGATATAATGTTTAAATATTAAAGAGCATTAAATTCTGTGCAAATGATGATAGATTTTTTAATTTAAAGAAAGATGAAATTAAAAAGGAGGTTAAATTAAATTTTTAAATAATTAAATTAGATTTAAAAGGTTTGGAAAAAAAAAATGTGAACGCAAAATGTATGAGATTATTTGATGTTTCTAGTAAGACTTTGGCACTCAAAAAATGAGACAATCATGTTGGAAATGTTTTGAAATGTTGCATTCATTATAGGTTTATGCTTCAACTGAACGTTTCAAATTTGTTGAATTCAACTTTACCACATCATAACACATATTCGTTGAAGGATCAAACATGTACATATTCACCATCCATTGTTTAATATTTCATAATGTTCATTCTGCCTTAGGACATAGACAATACCAAATCATGGTTCCTACAATTGTAATACCTTAAAAGAGAACTCACCCTTAAAGGTTATGACTTAGTAGTATAATCCACTTGGTACCACAAAAGTCCCAAGTTCAAATGCACCAGTGAGCATGATAAAAAGCCTTGTCATGCTTTCTGCTTTGGGGCTTGACTTCGGAGTATTGCCAACAACCTCTTAATTGGGTTTGCCATTGTGTTCCCAAAGAAAAAACAAAACTTAGGGGTTTTAAGTTTTACAAGTGTTGGGTAGATGTTTGATTTGGTTCATTACTTTTGCTTCCAATTTTTTGAAAATTCTCAAATTCAAAGAACCAAGCTAGTTCCCACTATTTTAGAACCATAAAAGAATCCAAGCTATTCATGAAAGCGCCATAAAAGAAGCATCACTAATTATTTAGTGCAATTCATATTGATTAGTTTGAAGGGACAACCTTGACATTTTATTTTCTTTTGGTGATAGACATCCATGATTGGTTCATCATCCAAAACAAAAAATCCACTCTTTACACACTCCTAACATTTTGTTCACATAGCTCACTAATTAATTGGCATGGATGAAATGCATGGTTGAGTATATCAATTTTGGTGTCACAATGATTAGTTTTGTAAAGTGCATTGTGTTTAGATGCTTGTGATGAATGACATAAATTTGATTTTGTTCATTAAAAATTGATAATATATTAACATTATGATTATGAACACATTTGTAAAACTAGTTTTTTGAAAATAATGCACTCATTATCAACAATGGACTTTCAAAATTCAAAAATTAGAACTCGTCGATTAACTAACTTGTTAATAAATTAGGGCATTCATATTAAATTTTATTTCAAATTTTTAATAATGATTAAGTATGTTGTTAAGAATGAAATAATAAAATTGAATGTGAAATCTTTTTCTTTAAATTTCAACTAAAGGATAGTTAGGGACTTTTGAAAGGTCAAAATTGAACCTCATATTCAAAAATCCTTTTGAAATGAGATTTTATTTTCAAAAACTTTGTGCTTAATAACATGATTTTAAAATTTTTATTTTGGCCTTCATTCATATGATCATTATGAGTTTTTTTTAAAATGATTGCCAAGGGGCATTCACTATAATAAATGATATCAATTACTTTTGATACAGGTTTTGACCTAAGTTAAAAAAGTTTCATATTGGGGTGAGAATTTGGTAATCAAAAATTAAGATATTGGAATCTGAAAAATTATCAACCATATACATTTCATTATTTTAAAAAAATTGCCATGAACTTGTATGAAAAATTCATTTGTAAAAATTGAGTCACTCAACTATACATTCACTCAAATTGATTTAAGTGAAAAAACTGAAACTTTTTATAGACAAGTTCTATTTACATTAAGCATGCAAATGTCTCATCTTTTCATAGCACAAAGAAGTAATAAGAGAACGAAGTAAAACAAAATGACATGAAAGGAAAGTGATGAATTCATGAAAAAGGTTAATAAAATTAAAAAGCATAAAAAAGAACCTTTAGTTTTCTGGACATGTGGCACACCCATGTAAATGAAAATAATTATAGAGCTTCTTTGGACCCCCCACAACCACTTTGCAAACTAAATCGAAACAAAAGTTTATATTTAGACCGGTTCCATTCATGTGGGCAACCCATGCAAATGAAAAGAATAAAATTACTTTTGAACCGTCACAACCACCTTACAAACTAACCCAAAACAAAAGTGTGTCATGACACAAAAAGCCACCCATGAACCAAAATTTTAAAAAGACATTCACAACCTTACTTAACCGAAATAATAATAATTATTATTATTATTAAAAAAAAAACCTCATATCCCTCTTCTTCCAAAGGAATAAAATCCTGGTCCTATGGGGAGCATGTTGCATCTCCTCATTGGCTGAGCATGATTTTTATTCTTAAATTTGTTGGCCACCATTTTTGCCCTCACACTAATGCCACGGACACTACTTGGGGCAAGTAGTATACTAGTTATTATGATTTTAGAAAAATTATTTTAAGGTACTTTCAATATGATTATGAGGTGCACCAAAGTCTATTTTCAAATTGTAGTTGTACATGTATTGGGTCAAAAGTAATAAACATTCTTGATTATCTAATAGAGAAATGATACATAGTTGAATTAATGTGGAACAAACGCTAATCTAAGACTCCTAACATTAGTTTAATTGATGGCCAAAACACATTTTTTTATGCCATGATATTATGTGTCAAAAGAATAACCTAATGTTTTTTTAAATTTGCTTTTGCAGATTTTTTGTTGTAGTTATTTGAGCATTTTTAATAAGAAATGGTTCATGTTTTTCCTTTGGTTTGTAAGCTAATTCATGAATCTCACTCAAAAATTTACCCATTAACTATCATTGGTTATTTAATTGTCTAGTTAAAACATTATGCTATATTTTATTTTGTTGAAATACATTTGATCACATGCTAACCAAACCAACTACAAATGAAAAGAAACACATGAAGCATTATCAATATTGAATATAAAAGTGTTCAAATTTGGAGGTAAAAATATATTATTGCAAAATGTGAGATTTTTACCCAAGTAGGCCATGAAGGTGATGAACATCATTGATACTTTTGTCAAGCAAACATCAATTCCAAAGAAGATACCAATCACCTTGATTCAACGAACAACCAAGAATTAAAAGCCAAACTAGCAAAAGTTGAAATGATTGATGTTAGGCCGTTGATCATCATTATTGGCCATATAGTTAGTTATTGCAATTCACATGTCATAAACAACTTAAAATTCCCTACCTTTCACAAGCATGCTAGGATTTCAATGTAGTGAGATAGAAAGAATTCTTAAAGTCTAAAAACTACAATGACAATGCACCAACAATTTGCTTCTAACATTTTCAAGTGACAATATAATTGACCTCCTAATACTTAGCAAATTAGGTGCATGCCACGCTTGACCTCTTACAAAAAGGAAAACATTCACATGAGCAAGGAACCACATCACAACAAGAAAGATAAGCATGGTTGGATTTGGAATAGGTTGTAGCAACAACCATAGCCTAACACCAAAATGCAAGGCTTTGAATGAGAGAAAGGAAGTTGTTTTAGGAGTTCCACATATTAGCAAAAAGTTCAGTAGAGTGATGGATCCCCCCAACACTAGCAACCATGCAAAGAATTGGTTGAGAAAAACTCCAAAGCACATCGCACCAATATAGCCACCACACCCACAAGAACAATCAAAATTCCATATATCAAATAGTAAAGAAACACCACCCTCTCTAGGTGTCATTAGATACTTAAATGTGCACTATTCATTTTGTAAACAACATGAATGACTATAGCCAAGGTCATCATGACATACAAGTTCAAAACTTGTTTCCCATAAAGTGTATGCATTAGTGAATGGCTCACTTTTGTGACATTTTTTGGGTTTACATGCAATACTCATCTTGTTTCAATGTCTTTTGACAAAACATATAGTTTTGAAATTGCCAACTAGGACTTGGTTTTTTAGATTAACAACTTGATTATGAAAACATATGTGTATGTAATTAGGTTTTGAAAAAAATGAACCCACTTTTAATAGTGAACTTTTGAAGTTAAAATTTATGGATAATTGGTTGACTAATTGAAATGAGCATTGGGGTAATAATATATTTAAAAATATTTTGATTCTTTTTTGAGAACGACAATTATGCAAATTGAGAACCTTCCTGAGAACCAACAAAGGGTTTGTGCCATTTATAATACCCTCCCAATGTTGATTGTTACCATGCTACTAGGTTATTAGGTCTTGGTTTTGCCCGACGTCAAATTTACATAGGAAGAGTTGCAATATTTTAATATGTTGGCAATAGTTTGGGCATCAATTTGGACTTTAGTTTCTCATTGCATGTTCAATTGCAAGCTAATTAGAGAGTCACCCAAAATGGAGCACCAAATAACTAAAGTGAAGACAAAGTGAAGCATAAGAGTGTAAGGTAGCTCGACCGGTCACTGAACACTTAAGTGTTTAGAACAATCAAATGTTTGGTTTGTCCTACTGTCCAAAGACTTTTTGTAAATATATTCTGGGCGCATCCATAGTCATTTAGATCGCATCGAATGGTTGAAAAATGATAGAGATATGCCCATTTAAAATATGGGTCCTTTGAAAGCTGGAAAAGGTACAAAGCAAACACAAGGGTGACTAATAAGCAAACACATCACACTGCATGATCAATTTCCAATCTGTTGACAAGTGGACAACATGATGTTCATTTTCAAACTAGATGGATGCCAACACCATCACCTTTTTCATACAAAACAATTCATTAAGCATGAAGGGCCAAGATTAAATTTTTAAAAAATGAGACCAATCAACGATCATAGCAAAAAAGTTGTTCCATTAACCCTAATTTTCTAAACTAGAATGGATGCCACAAACTTCGGGTTTAGTTTCTCTCCTGTGTTCTACAACAAGAGTTTGTTGAGTTTGCTAATGCTCAAATGTTATTGCTCAATGTCATTGGAGATGTTAGTGTAATTGAAGCGTTCCCTCCATTGGTGTGCTTTGTGGTTTTTATGTTGGACCAAAGATCTTTCTCAACCTATCTCGGAATCATTATCAAGCTTACAATTTCTTTCTACATTTCTTTCTACTCATGAGACCTCACTAACTTATTGCTCATGTGTGTGCAAGTTATGAAACAAGGGATGAATGAAGGTTTTGGAGTTTTTTTTTTAAATTTCTTTTTTTCACACTGTGTTTGAATTTTTGGGTTGCAACTGCTCTTCTAATTCAAATTTTTCACTTTCATCCGTTGCAAGTTGGTGTTGTTTAAGCACCTTTTCTCTCTGCTTTGCCATCATTCTCTCTCTCTTTCCTCTTTGTTGTAGGATGTCTTAAGGGTGCACGTGGTCTCTCTCTTTTGTCAAAGGTCTTTTTCTCTCCTTGGCCATCACATTTTCTCTCCCCTTTGTCGAAACTTTATCTCTCTTGTTGGCCATTGTGCTCTCTCTTTCCTTAATGTTGAAGCTCTCTTTCTCCCATGCATCCCTAGAGTTGAGGTTTTTTTTTTTTTTTTCTGGTCTTGAAGCTTTCTCTTTCTCCCCTTGGAGTTGAAGTTTTTTTTCTTTTTTTTGACAATGCATCCTAGGGGTGTGCACACTCTCTCCCCTCTTCCAAATATTTCTCTCTTCTCTCTTGCAATGTCTCCCAAACTTTGCCTTAAAATACCCCCTTCACCAAACAATTTTGTCCAATAGTGTGGTTAATGGCCATATAAATGTACACATATATGTGAGTTATACTATTCTTTAACCTTTCATCACCAAACACCTCCCACTAAATAAATGAACAAAATCTCCCTATAAAAATTCTCCAACACTCCCATGACCAAACATAAACTGAATGTCACTGGTTGGAACTAAAAAAAAATGCCAAACACAATTTTTTATCACCAAGTGTTCGGTGATAAGGCAACATATGAACACCAATAGGGCAATCCTTATTTGCTAACCCCCCATGAGTGATTATTTTGGGTGTTCCGTCAAAAGGTGGGGTTCGATCATAGGTCAGGCTACCCTAGAGGTGGGTTTGCTGGTGCACTTTATCACCTCGTGGACAGTAAACAAGGGACCAGAGAAAATGCACTTTGACCCCTTAACTTTGCGGTTCCCACTGAAAGAGGGGATAAGGGGTGAAAGCAGGGCCAAAGACAGGGTGAAGACAGGATGACTTTAGGAATAACTCTACTGCGCTGAAAATTTGGTCACTTTTTTTGTGATTTGATTCCCTGTTTTGATGAAACCGGCTCTGCATGAACCAGTTCGCGGGACTTTACAGCTAAGGTCATTAATTTCCAAAAGCTCCTTGCCTGGCCTTCCTCTTGACCTTTAGCTAATTATGGGAAGTTGCAGATTGCATAACAATAAAATCAAATCCAATTTTGGGTGTAAAAGCTATGGCAGCTGTTTTGCTTTGCATGCTTTTTCTGGAAGGGGATAAATTTTTGGCAAAACAAACATCAACTTTTTGTTTTCTTTTTGGAAGGGCGAGTGGGTGGGTGGGGTTGTCTCCTTCTTCCCGCAACGGTCGTGCAACAGAGTTCCCGGAGCTCATAAAGACAGAAAGCGCGTCACACAGGTGCTGGACGGACGAGGATCGCATTGCAAAATTGGGAAATCTTTCTAGATCATCTGTTTTTGGAAGTTTGTGCACTTGGTGAGTTGCATGCGACTGGGGCACGACTCTTTTTTTTCCCCACTCAAATTAATATAACACTGTTCTCGTAAAAGCTAAATTCTAGTGTAGATCATTAATGAATTCAGTGATTTTTTTTGGAAAATTTTGGTCTTTTTTGGAATCCAAAAATTGGGAAAATTTTGGGAATAGTCATTTTTTGGGTATAAATTCAACTAATTTTTCACAGTTTTGAAAAAATTAGGTCATTGGGAACCTCAGTGATTCATTTTTTTGGGACAAAATATGCTCATTTTTTCAACCGAAAGCTAAGTAGGAAAGCCTTAAAAAAATTTGGTTTTAAAGTGTATATAAATTCGCTTAATTTCGTTCATTCTTTGAAGAACTTCACCAAAGTTCTGATAACACAAAATTGAAAAAAATAAATCCTGATTAGGTCTGCATTCTTCAAATTCGTATTGGCCAAGCAGAATTATTTCTATTCCCAAGTATGTTCATCACCTATTTTGGCCTCAACTAATGGCAAGGGCTTGAATTGGGGGGGAGGGGGGGCGACAACAGTTAAAGTGGTACACGTGAAATTGATTGAAATTGGCTTTAATTAACAGACACTACTACTTGTGATTCTCGAGGGAGAAAGAAGACACTACTACAAACCACATGATTTTTCCTCTTCTTCAAGGAGTCAAGTGATCACTAAAAATAGGGTAATACCCAAGTCATTATAGTTCTGAAGCTTTGTTGGTTCGCACTAGTATTTTTCACGTTCCAACTTTGTTTGTTTGTTTGTTTGTCTTTTTTCTTTTCATGACATTGTGATGGACATCGAGCGTTTGCAGTGGTGACGTTTTTGTGGAAGAATTAGTTGCGGAATTGTTTTACAAGCACTTGGCTCATTCCATGGCGAGTGAAGCTTGTTGCAAACCTGCGCCGCCTGCGGTCGACAACGCAGTTGGGAATGAAGAGACTGTGGGGGGACTCCCTGCCTACGTGACAGGTTCATGGGAGTCAGGAGCGGCTGTGATTCTCGTCTCTGACATTTATGGTAAGCTGTGGTGCAATTCTCTTACAGATTTGTCATATTTGGGTGGCAATTTTTGTGTCGAAGCTTGCAATAGTATATTCATAAATCTTTGCAAAGTATTTTTGCTCTTGATTGTTACCACTTTCTTTGCATGATGTCATGTGATCCCCACGGCCAGCTGTTGGCTCAAGAGATCAGAAGAACGCTAAATTAGTGTGCATGCAGCGGCAGATGTTTATCTATTCATGGCTTATGCGTTGTTAATCAATCCAGAAGCAGATCATGAAAGATGTTGGCAAATTATTATATGAGTTGATCATGTTCTTGGAAGATCTGCACTGGTCATGAAGTGCAGTACCCATGCATCCCTAGCGAGAACTACTCCTTGGGTTTCAGAACGAGTTTTCGTCCTCGACTCCCTGCTCCTGTGTTTGTAATATTGTAGTACAATATGTCAAGACTTGATCCTGCGGAAGTCTCAAGATCATCAAGTTTCTGATTGTGTGTCGCTGGATATTGTTGGCACTGCAGGATACAAGTCTCCTCTTTTGAGGTGCGTGTCGTGTCGATCTCCCTCTCTCAATCCCAGCTCCTGATCTTTGCGTCGCCAAGTTCTTGCAGAATGCCACCTGGCTACTCTGTCGACGATGTAAAACCTTTGCAAAGTTCCTTCCAAACAGTTTGCAGAAAATGAAAGCAGCAGTTTTTCTTTGGTAGGCAGGATTCTAGCTAGACTCTAAAGGCATGAATCGACAATAGGTCGAGCTTGAGACACCGGGATGTATCATCATGTGATGTCCTCTTGACTTGCTCTGACATTCGCTGCATGCATGTGCATTTATACGATCGCTCAACAGGAAGCTTGCGGACAAGGTGGCTGCACAAGGGTACCTTGTGGTTGTCCCTGACTGTCTCAAAGGGGACCCTTTTACACCCAAAAATGACTCCAATTCCCTTGAAGGACTAAGAGAGTACTGGCTCCCTAAGCATCCTCCTGTGAGTATAACACTAGCTCGATTGCCGCTTACAGTGAGAATGCCATTTTTTGCTAGCGATTGAACAGCTTCAATAACTAGTCGAAACTATTGCTGAACTACTTCGCAGACTGAAGTCCTAGAATCACAAGAGCTCATCACATAACTAGAAAACTATACATAGATTGTATAGATGTAAATAAATTCGGTGTGAAGATGATCAGTTTGGGATCTGATCTTCTGTGCGTCGTTTTTCAGTCAGAAGCAGCACAAGCCTTGAAGGCGGTGGTGGAGGACTTGAAGGCGAAAGGCATCAGATATATCGGTGCCGTGGGGTTCTGTTGGGGAGGTACAATATTGTTCCTACGGAATATTGCAGCTGCACTTATAGATAATCACATCGAGATCTCTAGTGTTTGTGAAATCTTTTGCTGAAGATCAGGTTGAGCTGCACAGCATTGCAACTCCACAAGAATATAATGTCGCGATGGGTGGGTCACGTCTTTGATTTGTTGCAGGGAAAGTTGTAGCACTGGCAGGGAAGGAGAAGTTGTTCAACGCGATTGTGCAAATGCATCCGTCTTTAGCAGACGCTTCAGATTACGAAGGTTGATTCATTATCTCAGCGCCTCACTGAATATTCTAGAACCTCGCAGCTGCATGCAGGTGATCATCGCTGGAGTACTACCTAGTGGAGTTCTAGAATGCTGCAATGATTATTTTTTTCTGTTGTTGTGAACCTTGTGCAGAGCTACAATCACCAATCGCAGTGCTTGCAGCTCCCAGTGATGGAGTTGAGAAGTTTATCCCAATTCTGAAAGCACGCAATGATGTATGTCTTTCCAACTCAGATTCTAGATCTACTAGTGCAGCGTCTGGCTGAAGGATACAAATTTTAAAACCTCATACAAACTGTGGAAGTTTCAGAGTTTCTGAAGAGCTTTGCAACACAAAATCCAGCTTCAGTGTGTGATTTGGACTTCTTATATAATTGCAGTACTTGATTGTCAAAATGGACAGAAGATGTCAAACCAGATCATCTGTAACTGCTGAAATTCTCATTGGCAAGTTTTCTTTTGTGGTAACAGATAGAACACTTTGTGAAAGTGTACCCTGGAGTTGAACATGGATGGACAGTCCGGTATGATGAGAACGACCCGGAGGCAGTGAAGAAAGCTGAGGAAGCTCACACAGATATGCTTGCATGGCTCAAGAAACATGTGCCCACTAGTGTAAACTCATCATGAATCATCAGCACATGAAGGCACGGGCCAGGTTTAAAGCTTTGCTTAAGTCTAAGAGAACTACTAGCTCTCTCTTAATTCTCTTCCACCCTCTACTCCAGTGTTCAAAGACCTTGGTCTGATTTTAGATCTGCAACAAAAGACCTTGGTAAGTTTGTTTTTTTCAGAACTTTCTGAGCCAATCATGTCAAATGTGAACAAGCCCTGGCTCCTTTTATTGTGACTACACCCACAACAACAAACTGTTAGAAAATCAAATAAAAATAAAACAAGTCTATAACTTGTGTAGAATTTGGTTGTGTGTAATAGACTTTGCACCTTTGGGCCTCACAATGATTGTGTGAACTATGTATCATGTGTGCATACTAAGACTTGCAAGATACATAAAAGAATGATGATCAGGTTTTCTTTTTGTATGAGATTGTTCAGGCAAAATGGCTTTGCACATGGAGTTGGTTAGTAAGTTAGTTGGCCCTCATTTAGGAGTTTATTTTGGAAAATTTGGCAGTGACATCAAGTCAATGCAGCGAAGGAAAATTGCAGAACTCCCTGGGTTTGTTGCAGCACTTTTTCTGGACATGGAAAAGTTCATTATTTTTGGACCTCCTCTTGCCACGCTTCTGGGTTAAACTAAGAATATGTGTAGACAAATATGTAGAACAAGTATGACAAATTTCTTGGCCATATTTTTGCTTTAATCTAAGAACATGACAAATTTAGCTTTCTTGGCCACATTTTTGGGTTAATCTAAGAACATGACAAATTTTTGCATTTTTGCCACAGTTTCCGGTTAATATAAGAACATGACAAATTTGGCTTTTTTTACCACAGTTTTGGGTAATTCACGAACATGACATATTTGCACTTGATTGCCATAGTCTTTGGTAGAATTTAAGAACATGAAAATTTACACTTCTTTGCAGCAGTTTTGGGTGCATCAAAGAAGGTGAAATTTTGCACTGCTTTGCCATAGTATTGGGTAATTAAAAAAAAAACATGACAATTCACACTTCTTTGCCACAGTTTTTATAATTTAAGAAACATGACAATTTGTGTGGCTTTGCCAAAGTTTTGGGTAATTCATCTAATGACATGATTTTGCACTGCTTTGCCACAGCTGACAAGGGTATTCTGTGAAGGATAAATCAACATCTGACCTTCATTCTCAACAATGCTGGTTATCCACATCTAGATGTGTTTCTTTGCGAAAGGCCAAATGAACGCCTGACCATTCTTCTCAACAACCTTTGATGAGAGGAGTATCCAGTATATTATGTGTTCAAACTGAAATTCTTAACTTTTACAACTAGCTGGTTGTCCACAGCTAGATGTTTTTTTTGGCCATCTAGGCTTATGAACTCGCTTAAATGGTAGTATCATTGGATATCCAAAGCCAACTTAGATCCATGCACATAATCAAAAATACAAAATAGAGTCTCATTTCTTAATATTTGAATTCCTGTGGTATTCTCAAAAGAAAAGTACAACAAAAGTAAATGTAATATATCCACATAACCTATCATAAGATTATTGAATATTGAATGTTTTTATTAGATAATGATCAAAGATAAAATATTTTTTCACTCATTTGTGTGTAAGCAAGATAAAGTGAACAACTTTTTTATCTTCTCAAAACTGGAGCAAGTAGATTTTAAATAATAATTAAAGCCATCATAAAATTATGAAACATTTAATATTTTTGCTTGAGTGATAAAAGGTAATATGTTTTTACACTAATGTGCATTAATTTTCAAATTTCAACTTGTAAAAGTAGAATTCAAGTAAATCTTTAAAAATATAAATTTCTTTTGATGTTTATTTTCAAGTGTGGGCTTTTTGTTTCAAGTAGGTGTTAAGTAGGGTTTAATGAAGATAAAATAAATAAATAAAATGATGGCTTGCTAAAATAGATGATGATCTTCATATCATAAATTAGTACATTTTAATTTTTTAATAAAAAAATAGGTTTTAACACATATATATCAATTAGTTTCAAATTTATTTTTCATCTACTATTTTAAATACATTTACTTTTTATGTTTTGGGAATTATATTTTTGTAAACTTAATACAACAAATGAATGTTATTTGACATATATTTTCACCTAATTTGATGTTTACAAAAATATCATAATTATATGTGTGATACATGATTTAAGTGTAAACGTTTACTTTTTATGTATGCATTCTTTTGCTTTGACCCATTTGCATTAATTTTCAAATCTTGCATTGTTTCAATAGGGTTTTGATAAGCTTTTTTATAATTATGCAAGTAGTTACAAAATTTACTTTTCATGTTTTAACACATGAATTTTTGTTTACAAAACTATTATTTGATGACCCCCTCATGAATATATGATGATTTTTAAATGCTAACTTATTTGTACATATTTATTTCATTAGGTTTTTTAATGTAAAAGTTTGAACATCATATCAATTAATTAATTCAAACATATTTGTTATCTAGTTTTATTATGCAAAAGTTCTTCAAATTTTATATTTTGTTTATCATACTTAACTCAATGGATGGTTTTATAATGAAACTTATATTTTAAAAATATTTTGAATTGATTTTCTTATGCTTATGCCAAAAATTATTTCATTTTTAAATTGGATTTTGATATGCTAGTTCTTTTTATCTATTTTATAATGCTTGAAATCATCTCTAGTAAAGATGAATTAGACAATGAAAATGAATCACTTGAAACGTCAATATTTGTAATAATATTTGTTGGACAACTATAATGCACAATGCTCATGTATGTAAGGTTAAACTTTGAAACTTTTGGGGTGTAAATGACATAATAGGAACATTGGGAGTCCTTTCAATGACTACTTGTTTGAAAATATTTTCAATATATAATTTTCATTTGTAAATTGAAAAAAAATCATCAAAAAATTCTTTTGACTTACAAGACGTTGCATTATATTATAACTTAAAGATATGTTTAACAAATCTTTTGACAAATAGGAATCCTTATAATGTTCTTGTCCTATGCTACCATATCAATGCCTATAACTATCATTGTCTACATCAACATAAGGGTGTTTGTATATTATGGTGACCTTATATGGACATCACAATGGCAATTTTTCTTATATTCTTGAAATAAAATTCATTGAAATAATTTTGAAAAAGATTCACTTATAAATTTATTTAAGTAATTACACTATGAGAATTGCATCTACCAAAACCACATAACCCTACAACTTAAACTCAAAAAACAACTCATATACAACTATTATGTAAGTATCATTTGGGTATTATAATTAATGTGCAATTATCACCTTAGAAATACAATGTATTAATAAATAAACAATCATGTTAGAAAATCAATTGGTTGTATTATAGTTGTAACATTATTACAAAACGTGCAGATCATTAGTCCCCGTTCACTAAACCAATGAATTCACTACTTCTTCATTGGTCCTTGTTCACTACAACCAATGAATTACTCAAAATCCAATGCAATCACTTGGTGTACAAGGACACCTTTTGTTCTAGTGTAAATGAGTTGAAAATGAATCTTTCTATACGGTAATTTATACACATTGTACATATATATGTAATCAACCATGTTTGATTTCTTAAACGTTACATTGTAATTGCACGTGGCAACTATTCTAGAACTATTATAAATGTGTCACTAAAGCAACAACTATGTTGCAACTAATGTATAATGTACATACATATGATCATGCCACATGTCCACATTTCCACCACCCATTATGGGATACATTTGCAATTAGTTTTTATTATGATTTCCATCGATACAATTATTATGGCCATTAGTGTGCCATTACTAAAATATTATTGTTCAACTATGTTATGACTACAATATAACTTATGTCTACATACAATTTAATAAGGATACATATTCATCAATTATTTGTATGTTCATCATATGTGTTTCATTTGGAATGATTTCAAATGTTATTGGAACGCTACTTCAAGCTCTAAAAATCATCTTTGAAGTGCAAAGGAAAAGGAATAATGAGAAAATAATAAGAAAAAAAATAAGTTTTCTAACTTACAAAACACCATTTTTTTTTTCTTTTTCTTTTTAGACCCTTCTTACTTTCAAACGTCATAACTTTCTTATTTTTTATTCATTTCAAACAATTTAAAATGTTATAGGAATGCCACCTAAAGTTCTATAAATCATTTTGGATTTTAATAACAACATAACAACGTTCAAGGAATTTTTTGGGTGTTTAGGAACCAACCTTTATAGTGTTCGATGGTTTGTATTTTTGAATTCTTGACCCCCTCTACTTTGGGGGGTGGTAACTTTTTCAATTATATTCTATTTTTGACAATTTTTAGTGCGCCAAATGCACCAATATGAAGCCTTTCAATATTGTTTGGACAGTAGAAACAATGGAGCCCTTCACTTAAATTTGGCCTGCCTTGAACATTTGAATGTCATAGTTGCAACTCGATTTGCAATTAATGAAAAACTAAAAGATTTAACCCATTTTATTTTTTTGGAATCCAATGTTACAAATTATATAAAGAATGTTTATTCTCTTATGTTTTCATATTAAAATACATGTGTCATTTTGGGATGAGCTCAAAAAAGTTTAATTTAAAGGCAAAACAAAAAAAAATTTAAAAAAAATTCATGACTATTTTTTAGTTCACTTAATCTTGTGCTTTCCTACCTACTTACCTACCTAAGTAAATAAATAGGTCTTACTTTTGTACTTACTTATATAGGTAGGTGGGTCTTTACATATTTGAATACTTAGGTTAAATTAAGTAAGACATATGGGTGAAAATGCAATGAAAGGAGCTATGGGCTACAAAGTTAAAAGCTTTTCCAAGGACTGCATTTGACACATGGCATTTTTGTGTTGGTCAATTTTTAAGCACCCTACTTATATTTGGATAGATTATTAAAAGGGTAGTAATGGGAAGTAGAAAGAGGATGTAGTAGTTAATTGGCATATATGTTAGTTAGTTATTGGTTATTTAATTTGAATTGTTTTTTGAAGGGAAATTTTGGGAGTTTATCTTTGGACATTGAATTTTGGGGAATTTTTCATTTTTTAAAAAACAATTGTATGTTTTCTTTCAAAGTTTGGAATATCTTTTTGGATATGGATTTATGAAGCATTACTATTATGAAGTATGTAGAAATATTATAAAATTATACTATAGCAACCAATACCTATTAGTATTGGTTTCATTTTCCTCCAATATACTATTATGTGAAAGTTTGAATAATTATTATACAAGATTATGTCTTTTCAAAAACATGTCAAGTCTTATTGAAATGTGCTTATAATTGAGAAAGATTGGGTTGAAGGACTTCAACAAAGAAAGTTTGAAAATGTGAAGGTATAAGCTCGCTTGATGAAACATAAAACATATGTGAACCTATGCAAAGCATTCATTATTGTGGATGGTAAAATGAATTAACCTTTTACTTCTCTGTGTGTTCATGTTGTTCATTGTATATTACATCATGTATTCAATTAGTGACTAAGACAAAAGCATCAAAAACCACAAGTGAACATTTGCCTTCCAACAATTCATTTTTGGAACTTTATTTGTTAGCCTTGAGCAAGAAATGAAGATCCCAACATTAGGAAAATGAAAGGAATTTTGCTAAATGAAATACAAAAGAAACAAAATTGACAAATGAAAAAACTTCTAGTGGGACTTGAATCAAACCTAATGAACTTTGGCTTTGTTAATTATCAATATGGCAATATGCATATTATATTTGGGCTATGTTTAAGATTAATGCAAACTAATCAGATTAATGTTTTGTTGTGTTGATTGCAAATATTTCCTCATGTTTTGGCTTTGTTAACTTTAGGGTATCATAGTTTGCTAAATCCATTTGGGCTATGTTTTGGATTCATTGAAGCACATAAGCATTGGTTTGTTGTGATTGTAAAGGTTGCAAGTGTTTCCAAGTGTTTTGGTTTTATTCACTATGAATAAGGCAATTTGCAAAATGTATTTGAACTATGCTTTGGATTGATTTAAATTAATGAGTAATGTTTTGTTGTGCTAATACATTTTGCAAGTACTTCCAAGTGTTTTGGAATGGTTTCTAGTTGAAGTTGAAAGAGCACAAACAAAAGTTAGGATATGAATTTGTTATGTTGATTCCATTCTACACATTTGATGGTGAGAAATTGGAGATGTTTGCAATGTAGTTGTTCGTCATTTGCATGCTCAAAGTAATTAAGAATTGTTAAATGAGATGCCAAGGTTCCTAAAACTAAAAAATCATTGGATCTAGTGTAATGTTTCTTGCAATCAAAGAACTGTTAGATCTAATGGCCAAGTTCTTGTGACTTAAAAACCATTAGATTTTTAGTTTGTTTTCTGGCCAAGAGATAATTAGTCTCATAAATACCCTTCATGTTTGAAGTTTGAAAAAAATAGAACTAGACAAATTCTTTGTTCCCTTCATAGAAAAAAAATGAAATTGAAGGTTCTTTGATAATTAAGAAAATAAAATAACCACACAACTCCCAAAAACAAATTGTGGCAAAATTTCGTGACTTGGAAGGGAAAAAATCAGAATATGAAAAGAAATTGAAAAAATTGTGATTTTAAGGGTTTTTTTGCCATTTTTTGAAATAAAAATAATTAAATTAACCACATCTAGACCTAGGCACTTCCTGGGTCATCAATTGTAGCAGCACTTATGAAAAAATCATTCACCCCACATAGGACAATCATCATTTAATGATAATTAATGCTGGGGATCCTTGCCAGTGGACCTACTCCTGGAATTTGCAAAAAGAAAACCCTGTGCAACCCTAGTCAAAGCCCTAATTATAAGGTTCACTCCAAAATTGAACAAATAAATCCTGCAAACGAACCCTTGCCAACTTACAAAATTCTATGAAGGAATGACTGACCGTGTATATACGAAAAGAAGTGCTGGAAACTCTCTGAACATCCACTATAAAAGTCATTTGGGCTTATGTGGGCTGATGAGAGAGTGCTTAAGTGTTATAAATTCTGATCCATTGGCCATGTTTGGCCTCCATATTCTTTGGAGACAAAACAATGAAAATGCTACAAACAAACCATTACAAACCTACATACAATTTGTTGGGCCTATCGCATTGGATCCAACTTTTGAAAGTTTTACCTTATTAGATCCAATTTCACATTAGGTGAACCCGTTTCTTTGGTGAAAGCGTCTAGACTGTTTACATGAGAACGGATTGTTTTGTTGTTCAGAGTAGGTAGATGTAAAACATCTTGTCTATTGGGAGGGCGAGCATGATTGTGATGCCTTGTTTCTTGTTTCATTAGTCTTGTTTTGTTCATGACAAGTTTGACATTGGATCTCCTATTGATTCCCAGAGTCCCACAAGTTCAACAGTTTAATAATGGTGAGTTATATCTGTTTCATTCGTCAATTTTGGTCTCTCCCTTTCCAGTACATACATGTTGATTTTTCAATTATTTTTTGTTTCATTTTTTTCTTACAGTGGAATGGCTTTCAACCTAAATGGTTTTAACTTCAATCAATCTGTAATTGATAGTGATGCGGTCAAACCAAGGCTACTACACCAGATCCCATCAGAACTCTGAAGTTAAGCGCCTTTGGGCCGGAATAGTACTGGGATGGGTGACCTCCCGGGAAGTCCCGGTGCTGCATCCACTTTTCTGGTCCGAGTATTGACGTTAAATTAAAAGAAAGAAAGAAAGAAAGAGGCCATGTAATTAACAAAGAGTAGGAGAAATGGAAGTTTGACTCTTTTTCTCTTTTATAAAAAAAAAATTCCTAATTCGTTTTTTGCATTGATATAACTCATTTTTCTTCCTAAATTTCATTGCATCTTTTTCTCTTTTTTTCGCTTAACAGATCGATGCTTGCTTATTAGTAAGTTCTCTTTGGCGCTAGCTTG
>Ga0209611_10000967_pt1 | contig 46851 bp, 36 predicted proteins | sample S1TSphgellanicum_3_FD_187693 | JGI IMG/M metagenome (GOLD analysis project Ga0209611, IMG submission 187693) | Host-associated microbial communities from peat moss isolated from Minnesota, USA - S1T2_Fc - Sphagnum magellanicum MG (SPAdes) (version 2) | ecosystem: Host-associated > Plants > Peat...
ATTTCCAGATACCTCCGCCGCGCGCTCTCGACCTCGCCGCGTTGATGACAGCCGAGTGCAGCGGACAATTCCGCCTCGAGGCTCGAGCCGCGCATCGGTTGGGGCGGTGGCGTTGTCATCAAATCACCGAAGTGCCGCCGGTAGAATTCTCGTCATCATGAATCGATCCGCGCCCCGCACGCACATATTTCAAATTTATTACTCGAATGCCACCCGGGAAGCGCTCGATCCTGGATTTGTACCGCTCGACAACATCCGCAATGAACGCCCCGATTGGCGTGAATATTGGCCCATACGCCGCCATCTGCTCAACAATTCCCTGATCAGCCTTGCTCGCCACGCAGCCGCGCTGGATCGCGAAGGCCTACAACCCGATGCTGCTGCCGTTCTCGCATTCTCCCGTCAGCGGTTTGGGTGCGGAACTCGCCGCACTCGATGCGCTGAAAATCGCCTATCAGGTCGAACCGCTGCAGCAGTACTTGCGTGCCTACTTCGAATTGCGGGCGCGCTATGCCGCCATGGCGAACAAAAGATGAGCCGTACCCTCGGCAGCAACGATGCCCGCCATGGCGATGCGCTGTTGCGGACTACGCGGCCGTTCATGTCAATCGCGCCGGAGACGTCGCATGTTGCATGAGAGATTCCAGCAGGGGCTTGCGCTGCATCAACAGGGGCAACTTGCCGGCGCGCGCCGCATTTACGAGGAGATCCTTCGTGGCCAACCGGACCACCACGATGCGCTGCATTTATTGGGCGTCATCGCCGCGCAAACGAGGCGTGCGCGCGAAGCCGTGGAGTTGATCGGTAGGGCCATTCAAGCGAAGCCGGGAAACGCGGTGACGCATTTCAACCGCGGTTCGGCGCTCCAAGAACTCGGGCAGTGGGTTGCCGCATTGGCCGACTACGATGCGGCCGTCGCCATCAATGCGCAGTTTGCCGAAGCTTTTTGTAATCGCTGCCTGGTGCTACGCGAACTTGGGCGCATGGACGCGGCGCTCGTCAGCGCCGATCAAGCCATCGCTTTGCGGCCCGGTTTCGCGGAAGCTTACTTCAACCGCGGCATCGTTCTGCACGAATTGGGGCGCCTCGACGCGGCGCTCGCGAGCTACGATCGCGCCGTGGCGCTCCGCGATGCGTACCCACAGGCTTACTACAATCGCGGCAATGTGCTCAAGGATCTGCATCGAGATGCGGAGGCGCTGGCGAGCTACAATGAGGCCATCGCGCTCAGGCCCGATTACTTCGAGGCGTATTCGAACCGCGGCAGCGTCGAGCAGGCGCTCGGACAATCGGATGCCGCGATTGCAAGCTACACTCGTGCGATCTCGATCAGGCCCGAGGGCGCTGTTCCTTACCTGAACCGCGCCAACGTGCTCAGCAAGCTGCGCCGCTTCGACGCCGCGCTGGCCGACTACGATCGGGCCATTGCGATCGATGCGGAATCCGCCGTGGCCCACTGCAACCGCGGCAATGCTCTGCGGGAACTGGAACGGCCGGATGAGGCGCTGCGCAGCTACGCGCGCGCGATTGCGATCGATGGCGATTATGCGGAGGCTCACTGCAATCGCGGGCTGGTGCTCGCGGAACTGCACCGGCCGGATGAAGCGCTCGCAAGCTATCAGGAGGCACTTCGCCTGCGTCCTACCTATCCGCAAGCCCTTTACAATCGCTCCTTCATCGCGCTCTTGCGCGGCGACTTTGCCGGCGGCTGGCGCGACCACGAATGGCGCTTCCATGATGTCGCCGGCGGAAACATCGAGGACTTCAGCGATGTGCGGCAGCCCCGCTGGCTGGGCGAGGAGCCGATCGCCGGCCGCACATTGCTGCTACGAGCGGAGCAGGGGTTCGGCGATACGCTGCAATTCTGCCGCTACGCGCCACTCGCGGCCGACTTGGGAGCGACGGTGGTTCTCGAAGTGCCGAGGCCCCTGGTGAGGTTGTTGCGCTCGTTGCAGGGGCCGTCGACGGTCGTCGCTCGTGGCGATACCTTGCCGAGCATCGATTGCTGGTGCCCGCTATTGAGCCTGCCGCTGGCACTGCGCACCACCCTCGCGACGGTTCCCGCGCGGATCCCCTACCTGCACAGTGACCCGCAAAAAAAGAGATTCTGGGACGACTTGCTGGGGACAAAAATCAAACCCCGCGTTGGCCTGGTGTGGTCCGGCGGGTTCAGGCCGAACCAACCCGAACGCTGGGCGGTGAACAATCGAAGAAACATCCCGTTGCCGCAGCTTGCGTCGCTGAAACACCCGGGCATCGAATTCTACAGTCTGCAAAAGGGCGAACCCGCCGAGTCGGAGCTTGCCGCTGCGCTCGTGGGGAATTGGGACGGACCGCCGCTCAGGGATTTCACCGCCTATCTGGACGATTTCGCCGATAGCGCGGCGCTGATAGAGCACCTCGACCTCGTCATTTCCGTCGACACCTCGATCGCGCATCTGGCCGGCGCCTTGGGCAAGCCGGTGTGGCTATTGAATCGGTTCGATACGTGCTGGCGCTGGTTGTTGGAGAGGACCGACAGCCCATGGTATCCGACGATGCGGATCTTCCGCCAGGAGCGCGCCGGGGATTGGGCGCCCGTCATCGAGCGAGTCCGCGAGGCTCTGAATCGGGAGTTCCCCGTGCAGTCCTCAGTGAATTGACTCCACCGTAAACCCCGCGGGCGCATCGCCGCGCTCATGGCGCATCCACATGTGGATGTACGCCGACTCCAAGTGGCGCCTAAATAGATCCGTGTCGAACAGCGGTTCGCGAGATCGATTGTCACGTAGGCGCCGTCGCAGGGCGTCGAGTGCCTGCGGCCGCGCGGCGAGCTCGAGGGCCCGCGCTTCGTATTCCACGAGGCTATGTGTGATGAGCTCCGGCAGGCCGATTGCCTGGAGCAGGCTCCCCGCCATGCGCGCGGCATAGGCGTCCCCCGCGCAGGTGAGCAGGGGCAACCCCGACCAGAGCGCATCGCTCGCTGTCGCGCCGGCATTGAACGGCAGGGTATCGAGGAATAAATCGGCCAGTTTGAGCCTGCTCAAGTGCTCCGCATAGGGCAGACGCTCGGCAAACACCACGCGCCGCGGCTCGATTCCGCGCGCCGCAGCCTCGCGCCGCAAGTTATTCCGCGCCGACTCGCTGGGACTCAGCAGCCACAGCACGCTTCCCGCGTTGCGAGCGAGCAGCCGCATCCAGATATCGAACATCTGGGGATTGATCTTGTAGGTGTTGTTGAAGCAACAGAACACGAACGCGCCGTCGGGCAAGCCCGCGTGCCCGCGGGTGAATTCGACGTCGCTGATCGCACGGCGATCATCATTCGCCTGAAAGCAATGCGGCAAGTAAACGATGTGCTCGGCGTAGTTCGGCTGCGCCGCGGGAGGAATGACGAAGGCGTCGGCGAGCAGGTAGTCCATGAAAGGCGCGCCCATGGTGCCGGGAAAGCCCAGATAGTTGACCTGGATCGGTGCCACGCGCCGTGCAAAGATTTGTGTGCGAAAGCCGTCGGTGAAGCCGCATAAATCCACGGCGATATCGACCTCCAAGGTGCGCAGCAGTTCGACCACGTCCGCATCGCTCGACGCACCGGCGTCGATGAATCGGTGGAATGCCCGCGCGACCCTCTGGCCAAAGGCGGTGGGCTCGCGAGGCCGAAGAGAAATCGCGATGATTTCAAAGCGCTCGGGATCGTGCCGCTCGAACACACCGGCCAGCAAGTAGGAGACCGCGTGTTCGCGAAAGTCCGGCGACACATAGGCCACTCGAATGCGACGATGCCGATACGGTGTGAACGGCCGCACCGGGCTCCGGGCGGCGCAACGATCGGCCGCATAAGTCGATGCGCAACGCCGTTGCACGGGCGCCGAATCGGTGAACGACAGGCAGGGAAAAGGCGCCACGACCCGCTTGCCGTCGAGCACCTGACCCACAATCCGCTCAATCTGTGCGGCGGGCGGGAGCGAAGACCAATCCGCTCGATTGCGCCGGGCGTAGCGCACGGCGCCGGTCAAATAATCGAACTCGGGATTGAGATCGAGCGCGCGCTCATAGCTTGCGAGCGCCTCCTCCAGGTTTCGGTCCGCCTGTACGAAAGCGGTACCTCGGTTGTAATGCAGCGCGGCGTCGTTCGCGCCCAGACGCAGTGCCGCATCGTATGCCTCGATGGCGTCGGTATAGCGTTTGAGGACTCGCAGCGCGTTGCCACGACCGTGCAGTGCCTCGACGCAATCGGCGCGCCATTGCAGAGCCTGGTCGTAAACGGCGAGCGCCTCGTCCGGCCGCCGCAGGTCCAGCAAGACGTGGCCGCGGCCCACGGCCGCCTCCACATAGTGGGTCCGCAACCGCAGAGCGCGATCCAGCGCGGTCAGAGCGTCCTCCGGCTGCCGCAACTCGCGCAACACGCAGCCGCGGTTGCACCAGGCCTCGGCGAAGGTAGGGTCGATGGCAATAGCGGCGTCGAAGCTCTGCAACGCCGGCGCGTAACGCTTCAAGAATACCAACGCGCTTCCCCGATTGCTCTGCGCAGCCGCATACGCGGGCCGCAGCCTTATCGCGTGATCGAAGCTGTACACGGCCTCCTCGAAGCGCCGCAGACGCAACAGCGCGGTACCGCGACCGAAGTGCGCCTCGGCATCGTCCGGCAGCAGACCCAGGACGGCATCGAAACTCGCCAATGCCTCCAGCGGCCGCCCCTCATCCAACAGGGCATTGCCGCGGCCGAGCTGCGCCGACACGAGATCGGGCGCCAGCCGCAGCGCCGCGGCGTAGCACTCCAGCGCCTCGCGCGGCCGGCTCAACGTGAGCAGTGCGTCGCCGAGCAAGGCGTGCGCCGCCGGCCGCGATGGATCGCCCTGGATGGCACGGCCGACCGACGCTGCGCCCTCCGCGGTACGTCCGGTTTGCACTTCGATGGCGCCGCGCAAGAGGAGCGCCTCGGGTAGATCGCCGCGCAATTCGAGTATCTCATCGCAGAGCCGTTCCGCCCGCGCGAGCTCGCCCCGCCGGGCACATTCATAGGCCGCGCGCAGGGTCGCCGCCGGGGTATCGTAGGTGCTGTTCATAGGCGTCGCATCTTGTGTCACCAAGATTTCACGAATTTGACGCCTCGATGTCAGCTGGCTGCTTAGGATGGTGCGACTGGCATGAGGATATCGGGTGATGTGACCGTGACGACTGTCGAGATTCAGGCGGAAAATGTCGATGCGCTCAACCGGATGGGCGTCGTCGCGGCGCAGTCCCGGGATTTTCAGCGCGCCTGTCAGTACTTCAGCCGTGCGGCGCAGGTCCATGATCCGCGGTCGGTGACCTCACGCGCCGCGACCCTGTGCAACTGGGGATTGGCGTTGCAGGAACTGCGGCGCTACGAGCCGGCACTCGATGCCTTCGATCGCGCCATTGCCTGCCAAGCCGATTTCGCCGAGGCGCATTTCAACCGCGCCAATGTGCTCAAGCAGCTCGGCCGCTGGGAGGAAGCGATCCGCGGTTATGAGCACGCCGTCGCGATCAAACCGGACTATGCCGACGCGCATTGCAATCTCGGTGTAGTGCAGAACGATCTGCAACATCTGGATAACGCGCTCGCCAGCTTCGACCGGGCCATCGCGATCGACCCAGAGAATGCGACCGCCCATTGCAACAAAGCGTTTACGCTGTTGTTGCTCGGCGATTTCGCGCGCGGCTGGCCGCTGTACGAATGGCGCTGGAGGCTCGCGGTGAACGCCAACACGTACGCCGACCGGTCCGTACCAGCGCTGTGGCTCGGCGATGAGTCCCTCGAAGGCAAGACGATTCTATTGCGCAGCGAACAGGGGTTGGGAGATACCCTGCAGTTTTGTCGTTATACGCAGCCGCTGTCGGAACTCGGGGCGCGCGTCATTCTGGAGGCGCAACCGTCGCTGCTGAATCTATTGGCCGATTTGGACGGCATCTCACAGCTGGTGGCGCAGGGCAGTACGCTTCCGGACGCCGATTATCGTTGTCCGTTGATGAGTCTGCCCCTCGCCTGCGGGACCCGCTTGAGCACGATTCCCCGCGCGCACGCCTACCTCAACAGCGACGCGGCGAAGACGGCCGATTGGCGGGCCCGGCTCGACGCACACACCCGGCTTCGCAGGGGCCTGCCGCTCGTTGGATTGGCATGGAGCGGCAATGCCACCAACAGCAACGACCGAAACCGCAGCATTCCTCTGGCGGACGTGGTGCGGCACCTGCCCGACAACGCGCAGTACATCAGCCTGCAAAAGGAGGTTCGCGACGACGATGCGCGGGAGTTGGCGGCGCGTGGCATTCTGAATCCGTCCGAGGACCTATTCGATTTCAGCGACACGGCGGCGTTGTGCGCTTGCATGGATCTCGTGATAAGCGTCGATACCAGCATCGCGCATTTGAGCGGCGCACTCGGCAAGACCACGTGGGTGTTGCTGCCGTTCAGCCCGTCCTGGCGCTGGCTGCTGGGCCGGGAGGACAGCCCCTGGTATGCCAGTGTCAGGCTCTTCCGGCAGGACTCTCCCGGCGATTGGCACGGTGTGATGCGGCGCGTTGCGGCACGGCTCAAACACCATGGATGAGAAGTTGCAGCAGGCTGTGGCCCTGCACCGGCAAGGACACTTGGCGCGGGCGCAGAACCTGTACGAGGAGATTCTCGAGAGGACGCCGGAGCAACCCGATGCGCTGCATCTGCTCGGCGTCATCGCTTCACAGACCAGGAATCACACCCGAGCCGTGGAGTTGATCAGCAAGGCCATTCAAATCGATCCCGGCAATGCGGTGGCGTATTCCAATCGAGGGATAGCGCTGCAGAAGCTCGAGCGCTGGGATGCCGCGTTATTCGATTACGATCATGCCATCGCGATCCGGCCCGACCTGTCGCTCGCGTACTGCAATCGCGGCAATGTGCTCAAGGAGCTCAAGCAATGGGACGCCGCGCTCGCCAGCTATGACCGCGCCATCGAGATCAATCCCGGCTTCGCCGAGGCGCATTCGAATCGCGGAGCGGCATTGCAGATGCTGAATCGATGCGTCGCGGCACTCGAGAGTTTGGACCGCGCCCTCGAGATCAAGCCCGATTATCCGGACGCTCACTGCAATCGCGGCAACGTGCTCAAGGAACTCGGCCAATGGGAAGCGGCGCTGGCGAGCTACGATCGAGCCATCGCGCTCCAGGCGGACCATACGGATGCTCACTGTAACCGGGGATTGCTGTTACAACAGATGAATCGCCTGGACGCGGCCCTGGAGAGTTTCGACCGCGCCATCGCGTCCAAGCCGGATCATGCTCGCGCGTACGTCAATCGATCGATGGCGCGCCTCGTGATCGGCGACTTCGAGAACGGATGGGAGGATTACGAATGGCGTCGCCGGCTGCCCGACGCCGCGTTCGTGCGCGAGAAGCGTGACTACGCAGAGCCTCGCTGGACCGGTGAGCAGTCGCTGCGCGGCAAAGCGGTGCTGCTCCATGCCGAGCAGGGATTGGGCGACACGCTGCAGTTTTGCCGCTATGCGCAAAGCGTGGCCGAGTTGGGGGCCGTCGTGATCTTGGAGGTTCCGGCGCCTCTCAGGAGTCTATTGACCAGCGTGCCGGGCGTTACGCACGTGCTCGCAACCGGCGAAGCGCCGCCGGCGTTCGATTTTCACTGCTCGTTGATGAGTCTGCCGTGGGCGTTGCGGACGACGTTGCGCAACATTCCCGCGGCGATTCCCTACCTGCGGAGCGATGCGGAGAAGCAGCGTTTCTGGCGCGGAGCACTCGGCGCCTCGTCCCGGCGCCGCGTGGGCCTGGTGTGGTCCGGGGGTTTTCGACCCGATCAACCGGACCTGTGGTCGGTGCACAATCGCCGCAATATTCCACTCGCCAAACTCGCCGTGCTGCAACACCCCGATATCGAATTCTTCAGTTTGCAGAAGGGACAGCCGGCGGAATCGGAACTCGAAGAATTGGTTGCACAGCGCTGGAACGGACCGCCGATCACGAACCTCACTCACCTGCTGCACGACTTCTCGGATACCGCGGCGCTGATCGAACAACTGGATCTGGTGATCACCGTCGATACTGCGACGGCGCATCTGGCGGGCGCCTTGGGCAAACCGGTGTGGATACTCAATCGGCATGACACCTGTTGGCGCTGGCTGCTCGAGCGGACCGATAGTCCCTGGTATCCGACGGCCACACTGTACCGGCAGGAGCGTCCCGGGGACTGGGAAGCTGTCGTCGAGAGGGTGCGCCAGGATCTGGCACGGGCTTTGTCGGCCGAGGCTTTGTCGGCCGAGGCGTTGACGCTGCGCGGCTTGTCGCTGGCCGGACTCGGCCGCAGTGAAGCGGCCCTGGAAAGTTACGATGCGGCGATCGCGTGTCAGCCCGATTATGTGCCGGCCCATATCAATCGCGGCGTGCTGCTGCGACGGGCGAATCGCCAGGCCGACGCACTATCGGCTTACGACACGGCGCTCGCCATGCGCGCCGACAGCTACGAGGCGCGCCTGAATCGCGCAGCGGCGTTGACGGATCTCGGCAATTTTGCGGAGGCGCTGGCGGATTGCGATGCCGCCGTCGCCCTGCAACCTCAGCGGCCCGAGACTCATGTGCACCGGGCCGTGGCGCTCACCGGCCTCGAGCGCTTCGAGCAGGCTCTCGGGTCGTATGGTCGCGCCCTCGAACTGCGGTCCGACTACGCCGAGGCGCACGCGGGCATCGCGGGAATTTATTTGTATCTGCAACGGCCCGCGGACGCGCTGCCCTGCGCCGATCGTGCGATCGCGCTCGCTCCTTCGCTCGCGGTCGGACATTTCAACCGCGGAGCGGCGTTGCGTGATCTGAAGCGGATCGACGAGGCGGTGACGAGCTTCGAGGCCGCACGCGCTCTGCAGCCCGACGACCCGCGGACCAACGCGAATCTCGCGGGACTGCGGTTACTGCTCGGGCGCTTCGAAGGCGCATGGGACCTGTATGAGTGGCGAAGTCAATTGCCCGGAGCACCCAAGCTGCACCGCTATCCGCAGCCGCGATGGCGGGGAGAGGACATTCGCGGCAAGACGCTGTTCGTGTATCTCGATCAGGGGCTGGGCGATACCATTCAGTTCTCGCGTTATGCAAAGCTCGCGGAGCAGCGAGGTGCGCGCGTCGTGATGTCGGTACAACGCGGCTTGCGCCGCCTGTTGTCGAGCCTCAGCCCGACGATACAAATACTGTCGGAGACGGAGGCGCCCGATGCCTTCGACCATCACTGTCCGCTCGCGAGTCTGCCCCGCGCCTTCGAGACCTCGCTCGACACCATTCCCGTCGGCGTTCCGTATTTGCGCGCGGAGCCGGAACGGGTGGCGCATTGGCGACAAAGACTCGGGACGGACGGATTCAAGATCGGCGTTTGCTGGCAGGGCAGCACTGTGAAGACAGGCGTGGGCCGATCATTTCCGCTGCGGGAGCTCGAGGGTATCGCTTCGCTACCGGGAGTGCGGCTCATCAGCCTGCAACGCGACGTCGGGGAGGAGCAGCTCGCGACCCGGCCGGCCGATATGAAAATCGAGACTCTCGGCGATGATTTCGACGCGGGTCCCGACGCATTCCTCGATACCGCGGCGGTGATGGAGAGCCTCGACCTCGTGATCACCTGCGACACGTCCATCGCGCATGTGGCCGGCGCCCTCGGCCGCCCGGCCTGGGTCGCGCTGAAACTCGTGCCGGATTGGCGTTGGATGCTGGATCGCGAGGATAACCCGTGGTACCCCAGCCTGCGGCTGTATCGTCAGACCGAGCAAGGACGCTGGGCCAATGTCTTCGATGCCATGCGGCGCGCGTTGGGGGTCCCGTCCTTGAAGTCGCAGATACACCTCGCGGGCACGCTGGAGGCGGCCCATCGCTTCGCCGAGGCGCTGGCTGCATTCACCCGGGCGGTCGAGCTCGATCCGACGCATGCGCCGGCGCATGCCGGGCGTGCGCGGGCACTTGCCGCCCTGGGGGAAGGCGTGGAGGCAATTGGCGCCTATCGGCAGGCGTTGCTGCTCAATCCACGGGATCCCATCGGGTTCGTGCAGATGGGGCAGATCATGTTGGCCCAGGGCTTCTTCACGACCGCGCATTCGGCGTTCAGCGCCGCACTCGAACTAGTGCCGGACAGTCTCGCCGCCGAGGAAGGACGCGTGAAGGCGCTGCTCGCGCTCAACCGGCACGAGGAAGCCGTGCCCGCCATTGCGGCGCTGCGACGCATCGCGCCATACAACGACTATCTACAGGGGCACCAGCTGCACGCGCAGCTGCAGTGTGCCGATTGGCGGGATTACGGACGGGAATGCCGGGACATCACCGAACGCGTTCGGCGTGGCGAAAAGGCGGACTTGCCGCTCTCCTTCATCGCTTACAACGAATCGGCCGCGGACCAATACACATGCGCGGCCACCTTCACCGCGGACCGTTTGCCCGCCGCGGCGGCCGCCGTCCGGCGGTCGCCGCGCGCGCACGGCGCCACGCTGCGGATTGCGTACTTATCACCGGATTTTCGAGAACACCCGGTGGCGCATCTCATGGCGGGAGTCATCGAGGCTCATGATAAGTCGCGCTTTGAAACCTATGCATTCTCCGCGGGACCCGACGACGGCAGCGAGACCCGGCGAAGGATCCAGAGCGCGTTCGACCACTTCGAGGAGGTGGCAGCGCTGAGCGACTCGAGCCTAGCGGAGAGGATGGCCGACTTGTCCATCGACATCGCGGTGGATCTGGCGGGCCACACCATGGGGAGCCGCACCTTTGCGCTGGCGCGCCGACCCGCTCCGCTGCAGGTTGCCTATCTCGGATTTCCCGGCACGCTCGGTGCCGAATTCATCGATTACATCATCGCGGATCGGCATGTGATTCCGGAATCGGCGGAGCGGCACTATGCGGAGAAGGTGATTTACCTGCCGGATAGCTACCTGCCGGGGGTCCCGGCACCGGCGGTAGACCGACGCTTCAGCCGGGCGGATGTGGGGCTGCCGGCCGCGGGTTTCGTTTACTGCTGCTTCAATGCGCCCTATAAAATCTCGCCATCGGTTTTCGATCTCTGGATGCGCATCCTGGCCGCGGTGCCGGACAGCATCGCGTGGCTGCGCGACGGCCCGAGCGTCGTCAAGAATAATCTTGCCAGGGAAGCCGAGCGGCGCGGGGTGAATCCGGCGCGGCTCGTCTTTGCGCCCAAACTCGCGAGTTGGTCGGACCACTGCGCCCGACTCGGGTGGGCGGACTTGTTTCTGGACACGAGTCCGTACAACGCGCATACCACGGCGAGCGATGCGCTGGCCGCTGGAGTCCCCTTGATCAGCCTGCGCGGCGAGACCTTTGCCGCGCGAGTGGCCACCAGCCTGCTACACGCCACTGGACTCGAGGAGCTGGCGGTGGATTCCGGCGCGGAATACGAGCGGCTCGCCATCGAGTTGGCCCAGCAGCCGCAGCGCTTGGCGCAACTCAAAGTGCGCTTGTTGCAGAAGGGTAAGACCGGTCCGCTGTTCGATACGCACCGCCATTGCCGCCATCTGGAAGCCGCTTACGAGGAGATCTGGGCTCGCTACCGGCGCGGCGAAGTGCCGTCGAGGCTTGCGGTCCGCAATTATCCGGCAACAAACGCGCCGTATCGTTAGCTCGCTCGTGCCAGCCCGCCCGACCTCGAGGCCATTCCAGCATGTTGAAACAGATTCCTTCGACCGCAGCGCCGTTGCCCCTCGACACGGCGACCTTGTTGCACCGGGAACTCGGCGAACATCGTGCCGTGTTCGAAGCCACGGCCCGGATGCTGAGCGCTCCGTTCGTCGAGTCGCTGGCGATTCTCGAGGCGGGTCTGCGCCGCGGCGGCAAAGTGATGCTCTTCGGCAACGGCGGCAGCGCCGCCGATGCACAGCACATCGCGGCGGAATTGATGATTCGCTACAAGTCGAATCGCCGGGCGATCTCGGCCCTCGCGCTCACAACCGACACTTCGGCATTGACGGCCTGCGCCAATGATTTCGGCTTCGACACTTTGTTCGAAAGGCAAGTGGCCGGGCTCGGACGTGAATGCGATGTGGCGGTGGGACTCTCCACGTCCGGCAAGAGTCCGAATGTGCTGAACGGGCTGCGCCAGGCGCGCTCGATGGGCCTCGCAACCATCGGCCTCACCGGCGGCGAGGGCGGCAAGATGCCGGGACTGTGCGATGCCCTCATCGTCGTGCCCTCGACGGTCACGGCTCGCATTCAGGAACTGCACATCATGATCGGCCATATGTGGTGCAAGGCATTGGAACAGCGGCTCGCTTTGGCATAGGGCCCATGCAATTCTCGTCCCTGATTCGTCTGCTGAGAGGGTTTCACTCCGCCCGGGTGCTGGTGCTCGGGGATGTCATGCTCGATCGCTTCGTGTATGGCTCGGTCGAGCGGATTTCTCCGGAAGCCCCCATCCCGGTGGTGCGCGTGGAGCGATTCTCGAATATGCCGGGTGGCGCCGCCAATGTGGCGCGCAATATCGCGGACTTGGGGGCGCGAGCGATTCTGCTCGGGGTCATCGGCAACGACGCGGCGGGTGAGGATCTGCGCAATCAATTGACCTCCTACCCCACCATCCGCGCCCATCTGATCACCGATGCGTCGCGGCCGACGACGGTCAAAACGCGCTATGTGGCGGACGGGCAGCAGGTGATGCGGGCCGACCGTGAGAGCCGCGCACCCTTGCCCGAGATCATCGTGCGCCGGTTGCACGAAGTATTCACGCAGGCCGTCGACGATACCGACCTCGTCGTATTCTCAGATTACGCGAAGGGCGTACTGACGGACGCGGTGACACGCACCACCATCCAGGTCGCGCGCGGCCGCGGCAAGAGAATCATCGTCGATCCGAAATCCCAGGACTTCGCCAAGTACCGCGGCGCCACCGTCATCACGCCCAATCAGTTCGAGCTGCAGCAGGCGAGTGGCGAGCCATGCGAGACGCACGTTCAGGCGGTTGCCGCGGCACGTCGCATTCTCGACCAAGCGATTTGCGAGGTCATGGTGGTCACGCGGGGCAAGGACGGAATGTCCGTCATCGGTCCCGGCGTCGCTGCCGAACGGCTGCCCACCGCGGCACGCCAAGTCTTCGATGTCTCGGGGGCCGGCGACACCGTCGTCGCGGCGCTCTCCTTGGGGCTCGTCGCCGGGGGGCACGTCGGTGAGGCGGCTGCCTTGGCGAATGTGGCAGCCGGCATCGCGGTGGGAAAGCGCGGTACGGCCACCGTCACGACTGGAGAAATCATCGCCGCCATGACGCCCACCGATGGCCGTACCGACCCCTTGAAAATATTCGCTCTCGACAGCGTCAAACGACTGGTACGCGACTGGCGCACGCAAGGCCTCACCGTCGCCTTCACCAATGGTTGCTTCGACTTGCTGCACCCAGGACATATTTCGCTCCTCGACCAAGCCCGACTCACCGCCGATCGCTTGGTGGTGGGACTGAATGCGGACATCTCGGTCAGCCGTTTGAAGGGTCCCAATCGCCCGGTGCAAGGCGAGATCGCCCGCGCAACGGTGGTGGCTGCGGTCAAATCGGTGGACGCCGTGGTCATTTTCGCGGATGACACGCCGCTCGCGCTCATTGAGGCCCTCGAGCCCGATGTGCTGGTCAAGGGCGCGGATTACACACTCGATACCGTCGTCGGGGCGGAATTCGTGCAGCGGCGCGGCGGCAAGGTGGTGCTCGCGGACCTGCTCGTCGGTCACAGCACCTCCGACACCGTCAAGCGCGTCGCGGTGTTGACCGGATCGTGACGGGCACCGCCGCGGGCGAGCGGATAGTCATCCTGGACCGCGATGGGACCCTCGTCATCGATCGGGGCTATATGCATGATCCCGCGCAATTGGAATTCGCACCGGGCGCCGCCGAGGCGCTGCAATGGTGGCACGGCCGCGCGTATCGTCTCATCGTCATCAGCAATCAATCGGGTGTCGGCAGAGGTTTCTTTACACGCGAACGGGTCGAACAGATGAACGCCCGCCTCGAGGCCATGGTGGTTGCATCCGGAGCGCGTCTGGAACGGATTTACTATTGTCCACACCGGCCCGATGACGGATGCTCTTGTCGAAAGCCGTCTCTCGGTTTGCTGCGACGAGCGCAATCAGATCTCGGTTTCGATCCGCATCGCGCCGTGGTGATCGGGGATCGAGAATCGGACATCGAGTTCGGCCGGCAAGCGGGGGCGAAAACGATTCTGATCGCGAATTGTTCAGCGGCCCCGGCGCTGCGGATTCAACCCGATTGGATATCGCCGGACCTCATTGCCGCGGCGCGGGCGATGACGTCACTCGGGTGGTGAGGAATTTGGTGAGGAATCGTCGGGCGCAAACACGGTGATATCGCGCCGTTCGCCGTTGCGCATGATCGTCAACGTTGCGGTGCCGGATGCGACCAGTGTATTCAGCATTTCCTGGCCGGTATTCCGATCTTGATCCTCCAGCGACGTCCCATTGACCGCCACCACCAAATCGCCGCCGCGAAGGCCTGATTTGTCGAATGCCACGCGATTGCCGCTGGGGTAAACGCGAAATCCCCGCAACTTTCCGTCGGGTCTCAGAGTAGCGGAGGTACGCATGACGTCGGCGGCGTTTCGTCCCGATTCAGTCATGCTCGGTGCCGCGGCCGCGGCGGGTGTGCCCTTGCCCAGGGGCGGCTTGGGGAGAACCAAGGTTTCCGACGTTCCATTGCGGCTCAGGATGACGCGGTCACGGTACACCGATTGCAGGGAGGCGCCGCCCACACTCGCACCCACCTTATAGACCTGTGCCGGACCCGAGTCGCTGATGATGGCGAGGCCGGTGGTTGGATTGTCGGTGGCGAGCGTGCCGGCGAGCAGCAAATGCGACGCCGGCCGGGGTGCGCCGGTCGGGTCTTGTGCCGCCGGATCCGCCGCCGGAACTCCGAACAGTCGTGCCGCGAGGATGCTGTGCACATCGACGGCCGGGCGCTCGGGTGCACGCGGCGTGTTGATCGCAGCGGCGGGCAAAGGCGCCTCGGGCAAGCCGCCGAAGAACAGCGTCATCGAGGCGCGCGCCAAGTCCACCGCAATCAATGCACAGAGCGTCGCGGATACCAGCCAGGGTCCTTTGCGCAGCAGTCCGTCACGCCAGCCAGCTACGTGGATAGCGGGCAGCAATGGATTTCTCCGCGCCTGGGCCGAGACTCGATTCTTGCTCCCGAGTTCTACGCCTTCGAGCGCTGCTGCGATCGAATCACTGTCGCGCTCGGTGGGCGGTGGCTGCGTTTCCGGCGGCGTCGCCTCAGCCGGCGGCTGCGCAATCGGTGCCGACTCGCGCGGACTGTCGGCTTCACGGCAGGATGTTTCGACGCTATTCGTGGCGGCGGCCTTCGACCCCGGTTCATCTGACCGACTGCCTGAGGTGGGTCCGATCGATTGATCCGAGAGCGCCGGGCGGGTCGGCTGGTTGTACTCGCGAGCCGCGAACGAGAGGATTTGCTGCAGGTCGCTGGCTAGCTTCGCGGCGCGATTGATCCTGGCGTCCACACTCAGACCCCAGTTTGCGTCGGGATCGGGCAGCCGTTTGCCGCGTCCGGTTGGCTGCTTTGCAGATTGCGGCGGCTCGATCATCGAGAATAAATACCCGTTGATGGCGCCCGCGTTTTGTCGGGCCAAGTATGTCTTTACGCACCCGCGGCGCGATTCGATCACCCGAAACCCAAGCCGCCGACGCAGTCTAGTCGGCTCATTTGACGAATATTTGACTGGCCGTAGTGACTTACCCGCGTCGCGACACGCCCCTGGACCCACATGAAAGTCCGCCTCCAAGTTAAGGAAAGCGGCTAACTCTCTGATTTCATCAATCGATCTGCATGCTAGAACCCATACGTTATGTTAATAAAATCGTGACATAAAATGGGACATTCGTCACAGAAGTGCCATTCTCACGACACACTAACAACCTACCATCCACATCGTTAGGTCCGACAAGTGACTTTATTTCAGGGAGATAACGTGGTCGATCAACGAAAGCAGGCGGTGTCGATACGACTGGGCGAGGGCGACATACGAAACATCAAACGGGTCGCGAAACGCTTGGGAGTGCGGGACTCGGACATCATCCGGTTCGCGATCAAATCAACCCTGAACCGCATCTCGCCGATGTGCGACCCGGCGATTCGCGGCAGAAACCTGGTGCCGGTGCTGGTGGAATCCGGTGACGAGTTGATCCGGTTCTTCGAACTCGATGCCTTTCGGCTGGAAAGCATCATCAACGACCAAGTTGACGAGGGCCGACAGGTCGACCGCGACGACATCGCGCTGCTCGCCATGAGTGGACTGCGCGAGGAATACCTGGCGATGCGCCTCAAAGACGGAGATCCGTCCGCGGATGATCCCGCGCTGCGGGCGCGCTCGCTCCGCGGCTATCTGTACGACAAGTACGTGTACCGCAACCCGGACCAGCGCACCGACACCAATGGCTATTTACGCAACGGCAAGGACGACACGGCCTCTCAGGACGTCGGCATTCGCGTGCAACGCTCGGCGCCCGCGGCCTAAGGAATTTTCAATCAGATCGCATTCAAGCAGAGGGAATACCGTGAAATTTCAACATGTAATCGCTACGACGATCGCCACCATCGGCGCGTGGATGATGCCCTTCTGCAGCGCTCGTGCCGACACGGTGCTGTACGACAACTCTGGATTCATCGAGGGGCAGCAGTCCTTCGTACAGTCCTTCGACATCACTAGTCCCCAAACGCTCACCGTATCTCTGTCGCAGGTTCCCTGGCTGGACACCATCAAAGATTTGAATTTTTTCGTCTCCACCGCCAGCGGTGTCGTCGGGGGCTATATGAGCGGTCCGGGAACCGAATCGATGAATGTGGCGCCCGGAATGATCTATGTGCACTGGTTCGGCGATGCCGACGGACAGTACGGACTGGGCGTATATGGAATGAAAATTGAATGCGGGACAACCCCGGTCGGGTTGCCGGGAACGCTGATCCTCCTGCTGTCCGGTCTGGGCGTGCTGTTCGGTTGGCAGCGACGAGGAGTGAATTCGGCGGGCACCGGCAATCACGAAGCGCTGACGATTTAATGACATTGGTCATGCCAAAGTAGTCGATTGCAATGAAACTCTCACATGCGACCCCTAGACTTCGCGTTCTCGAGGTCGACAAAGCGTGAAACGGGATGAAGGCGCCGATGCGATGGACGAATTTCTGGGCGACCGGTCTATTACTGTGCTGCGGAGCCGTGTGCGCGGCGAATCAAACGGCGCCTGCCGCCGCTGCGGTGAACAGCGCGCAGACCGGCTCCTCGACCGCGTCAACGGCAGCCGTTTTACCCCCGGGCTACCAACTGCGTCCGGGCGATACTTTGCTGGTGTCGGTGTGGAAGGAAACGGATCTCCAGAGCGAAGTCCTCATACGGCCTGACGGCGGAATGTCGTTCGCCTTGGCCGGCGAGCTGCAGGCCGCCGGACATACCGTTGCGGAGCTGACATCGATGCTGGAAACCCGCATTCGGAAATTCATACCCGATGCGGTAGTCACCGTCTCGGTGAAGGCGGCCGCGGGCAACCGGATCTACGTCGTCGGCAAAGTCAACCACCCGGGAGATTTCCCGCTGGTCGGGCCGATGACCGTGATGCAGGCATTGAGCCTCGCGGGCGGCGCGACCGCGTTTGCGGACACGAATAGCATTCGCATCCTCCGGTTGAACGGCGATCGCCAAACGTCAATCCGCTTTCGCTACGGCGATATCGAACGCGGCCGCAAACTCGATCAAAATATTCTTTTGCAGAACGGTGACACGGTTGTCGTGCCATGATCCGGTGCTGGTCGGCGCGGTTCTGCTGTTGGGCGACAGCCATGACTATCGCTAGCGCTTCAAACGCGGGTGTATGGGGAACGCAGCCGGTGCTCGGCATTGCCAGCGACTATGCATCGAATCCAGCACTGCTCGATCAGTCGAACACAGCGGAGACGCATGCGGCATTGTTGCTCGATGCGCCGACCAACTACGTCGGCAATGCCTTCAAACTGTCCGTATTGCCGAGCTTTCGTCTGAGTAACGCGGAGGGTTATTCCTCGTTGGACTCGGATTACGAGCACTTGACCGTCGGCAGCGAGTTTGACAGCGCACGCGACATGGTGACGGTGACCGGAGCGGTGGCGCGCGATTCGAGCCTGTACCACGACTATCTTCTAAGCGGCTCGACGGGTGTGCGACGTGACACGACGAGCGCCGAGGCCAATTGGGATCGGCAGCTCAGCGAGCGATTCGACTTCGACACCGATGTCAATTGGACCCGGATCCGCTACGGTGATGTGGCGCCGGGTGTCGGGACTCTCGTCGACTACAAGTACGCGAGCATTACCCCCTCCCTGACCTGGTTGGAGAGCGAGCGGGGCAAGCTGACGACGAGTGCGACCGTCGGACGATATAATTCCCTCAACGGGGCGACCCAGAGTACGAGCGCCAATCTGCAGTTGGGCTTCGTCAAGCAACTCTCCGAAATCTGGTCCTTGTCGGCCAGCGCCGGATACTCGCGCGCCAACGATGAATTCGATACCAAGGAGGAGCTTCTCGAATTCACCCAGAACGGTCCCGTGATCGTGATCGTTCCCATCACCCTGAAGACCGAGCAAAACGGCAGCGTGTACTCGGTCAACTTGAGCCGTCGGACGGAGTTGCTGCTGTTGTCGGCCACCGTGTCGCGCCAGCTATCGCCCACGGGCTATGCCTACCTTTCTCGGCAGGATAATTACGAACTCAAAGCCACATACAACGAATCCCCGCGCTGGATTTTCAGCGGCGATCTGCACCGGATCAATTACCAACAACCCAACAATTCCGGTGCCTTCACCGACCTGGACGTGACGTATTTGCAGCTCGCCGCCACCTGGCAATGGACGGAACACTGGACACTCACCATGAACGCCTCGCGCGTGATGGACCGCTACGTTTCGTCGCGCTTCGACATCGGATCGACCGGGGTCGGCCTGGAGCTGTCGCGCCAGTTCAATTGGAAGTCATTGCAATGAGCAGCGTCATGAGTCGCCCCGCGGAAGCCGCCTCGGTCGACATGCGCGAAAAGCTCCTGTCTTATTGGCGGCGGCGCGCGACTTTCTACACCGTCACCGGTGCCGCGGCGGTGGTCACGGTGTTGCTCACATTGCTGTTGCCGCCAACCTATCGGGCCACGGGGACGATACTCATTGAACAGCAAGAGATTCCCCAGGAAATGGTGCGGTCGGTCATCACCTCGTTCGCCGACCAGCGCGTGCAAGTGATCAGTCAGCGCGTCATGACCACGCAAAATCTACTGTCCCTCATCGACCGCTATGACTTGTATGCCGATATTCGCCAGAAGGAGCCTCGCGAAGTTCTGATGCAGAAATTCAAGGACGACATCGGCCTGCACATGATCAGTGCCGACGTCATCGACCCGCGCAGCGGCCGTCCAACTCAGGCGACGATCGCCTTCTCGGTCTCCTACCAGAATCGTTCGCCCGATCTGGCCCTGAAGGTGGCCAACGAGCTCACGACGCTGTATCTCAATGAAAATCTGACCTCCCGTACCCAGCTCTCGCAACAGACGTCGGCGTTCTTCGTCGAGGAATCGTCCCGCGAGGCCGCGCACATCGCCGAACTCGACAAAAATCTCGCCGCCTTCAAGGAAAAGCATCGCGAAGAGTTACCGGATCTGACACAGCTCAACGTGCAGACTCTGGAGCGAACCGAGCTCGAATTGCGCGATGCGGAAAATCGCGTCGCAGCCCTGGATTCTCAGAAAGTGCTGCTCGAGGCCCAGCTGGCGCAGATCAGCCCGAATTCGCAGGTGTACTCGGATACGGGCCAGCGGGTGTTCGGCGCAGAGGATCGGCTCAAGGCGCTTAAATCGCAGCTGGCTGACTACAAGGCGCGCTATGCCCCGGGGCATCCGGACATCGTCAGCACCCAGCGTGAGGTGGATGGCCTGGAAAAAGAAGTGCAATCGCAAGATCAGACGGGTGACCGGTTGCGGCAACTGGCGGAGGCCAGAGCCCAGCTCGCGGCCGCGCACGAGAAGTATTCCGCTGAGCATCCGGACGTGATCCGACTGCAACATACCGTCGAGCGCTTGGAGAAAGCGGTCGCCGAAGAGGATGCCGCCGGCCTGAAGGGAATGGAGGCCAATCACGCGGACAATCCGGTTTATATCCAAGTCAAGGGCCAGCTCGACGCGCTCGCGGTGGATCGCGTGAGCGCAATCCAGAAGCGAGACGAATTGCATGCAAAATTCGGTGAATATGAAAGGCGCATGATCCAATCGCCGGAGGTAGAGCGCCAATATCGCACCATGGCGCGCGACTTGGAGAGCGCGCAACTCAAGTATCAAGAGATTCTCTCCAAGCAGACCGAAGCGCAGGTGTCGCAAAATCTCGAGACGGAGCGCAAGGGCGAGCGATTTACGCTAATCGAACCGCCGCAGCCTCCGGAGAAGCCGATCAGCCCTAACCGGAAACTCATTCTGATAGTAGGTCTAATGCTGTCGATCGCCCTGGGCGCCGGCGCCGTGGTCGCGCGGGATTCCTTCGACGCGTCGGTGCGTGGCCCAACCGACATTCGTGTGCTGCTGCAAGTCCCGGCGCTCGCCTCGATTCCCATCATCGTTACCGCGCGGGATCGCGCGCGACGCCGGATCATCATGACGATTTCCTGGGGCGGCAGCATAGCCGCCGTCATCGTGGCGGCGGTAGGCGTTCATCTGTTCGTCAAGCCCCTCGACGTGGTGTGGATCAGTTTACTGCGGCGGTTCGGGGTTTAAGCGATGGACCGAATCCGCAAAGCATTGGATCTAGCTCGGCTGGAACGAGCGCAGGCCGTCAACCCGCCGGCCACTGCGCGCACGCCGCGGCAGGAAACCCTTCCCGCTACGGCGGACGATTTGATTGCCGAACTCCTGTCGCATGAGGCGGTGGACACGACACCGGTAAGAACGGAGCCGGTGGCTCCACCGCTCAAGAATGCGACCGCACCGATTGGATCGGCGCCCGCTACGCCGTCGGCGACTAGCCGAGAGCGGTCGACCCGTTCGTCGCGGGAGATCGAATATACCTGTACGCGGATCGTTACTCCCTCCGCCGCGATATTGGAGCGCAATCGAGTATTCCACCCAGGGTCGGGTGAGCCAGCGGGGGTCGCATTTCGCATGTTGCGAACCCAGGTCTTGCAGCGGATGGATGCTCACGGCTGGCGCTCGCTCGCGATATTCAGCCCGGGCGCCGAGGACGGCAAGTCGACCACCGCCCTCAACCTCGCGGTGACATTGGCGAGCGATCGGTTGCATACCGCTCTACTGGTGGAGTTCGATTTCAAACGCCCAAGTCTCAGTGCGCGACTTGGATTTGCGCCGGAATTCGGTTCCGACGACGCTCTCTCGGAGCGGGCCACGTTGCAAAATTGCCTCTATCATCCCGAAGGGTTCGAGCGGCTCACCGTCATGCCGGCGCGGAGCAGACTCGGTTATTCCTCGGAGATCCTCGCGGGACCCCGCAGCCGCGCAATCGTCAACGAACTGCGCGGTCGCTACCCTGACCGGATCGTCATCTTCGATTTGCCGCCGGTGCTAACGGCGGATGATGCGCTGGCGTTTGCCCCTTTGGTGGAGTGCGGCCTGGTGGTTGTGGCGGAAGGGCGGACGCGTCGCACGGACCTGGTGCGCACGATCGAACTGCTCGCCAAGACCCCCCTCGTCGGGACCGTATTGAATCGTGCCGCGGAAGCGCCGGCTAGTTATTGAGATCAACGCGATGTATGAACGACACTTCGGTTTGCGGACCAAACCCTTCTCGCTGACGCCGGATCCGGCGTTTCTGTTTCCCTCGCGGCAGCATTCCATGGCCATGACCATGCTCGAGTACGGCATGGAATCCCGCGCCGCATTCTCGCTGTTGACCGGAGATATCGGGTCCGGCAAGACCACGCTGGTGCAGCGCCTTCTGCGGCAATTGGGCGATAAAGTCGTCACGGGGCTCATCAGCCACACGCACGCCGGCTTCAAATCGATTCACACCTGGGTGTTGTCGGCATTCAGCATCGTGCCGGCGGACGATTCCGACGTTGCGCATTACGAAGCGATAGTCGATTCGTTCGTGCGGTCGTACGCCAAGGGTCGCCGCACGCTGCTCATCATCGACGAAGCGCAAAATTTATCGGTGGAGGTGTTGGAGGAACTCCGGTTGCTGTCCAACGTCAATTCGGAGCGCGACTTGATCTTGCAGATTCTGTTGGTGGGTCAGCCGGAACTTCGCCAAAAGCTGACCCGGCCCGAGATGCGGCAATTCGCACAGCGCGTGTCCGTGGATTTCCACTTGAAACCGCTCGATCGGGACGATACCCATGCCTACGTGCGTCATCGGCTGGAAGTCGCGGGGCGTCGCACACCGCTTTTTTTACCCGACGCCATCGAGTTCGTGCACGCTCGAACAAAAGGCGTGCCGCGATTGATGAATCAGCTTTGCGACTTCGCGATGCTGTACGCCTACGCCGACGGTCGAACCACAATCGATGCCGATTTGGTTGCGCAGGTGCTGCGCGACCGCACCTCCGCCGTCGCCCTCAAAGGCGCCGAGGTAGGCAAGCTGGCCGCAATTGCGCAGCCGCACAACGGCGCAGCCTGAATTGGCGCATGCGGCATCTATTGCTGCCGCTGGGGCTGGCGTTTATCGGCTTGGGCAATGCCGGAGCGGAGGGGCTAACGCCCGATCGTCTCGGCGTGATATTCGGTACCAACGACGAGGCCAGTGTGCGGATCGCGCGGTACTACGCGGAGCAACGCCATGTTCCACCGATGAATCTCGTGGGTGTGCCGCTCCCGGATCGCGCGGTGATCAACCGCGACGACCTCAGTGCGTTGCGGACCCGATTGCTGGCGCAATTGCCGTCGAGCGTCCAGTCGCTGCTGCTGGTTTGGTCGAGGCCGTATGCCGTCGAATGCATGTCGATCACGACCGCCATGGCGGCGGGCTACCAGCCGGGATTCTGCGAGCCGGGATGTGCTCTCACATTGCGCAGTCCCTTGTTCGACACGCAAGGCTGGCTGCCCGCCGATACCACCGGCTGGTTACCCGCGATGCTGCTGCCCAGCAACGACGAGGAGTTGGCCAAGGCGATCATCGACCGGGGGATCGAGGCCGATGGTTCTCGGCCACCCGGCACCGTGTATCTCATTCGCACCGCCGACCGCGCGCGGAATGTGAGGGCGGCGGGCTATTCAGCGGCGAAGACTTTGGTCTCGAGCCGTTTGGCCGTGCGCGAACTCACGACGCCCATTGCGCAGCCCTTGAATGACATCATCGGGTACTTCACCGGCGCAGTCTGGGTCGAGGAGATGCCGCAACTCGAATTTCGGCCCGGTGCCGCTGCCGATCACCTCACGTCCTATGGCGGCAAGCTCGATGGCTCGGAACAGATGTCGGCATTGCAATGGCTGAAACAGGGCGCGACCGCCTCCTATGGAACGGTCTCCGAACCTTGCGCTCAGGTCGATAAGTTTCCAAACCCAGGAGTCTTTTTCGACCATTACCTGCGCGGTGATACCCTCCTCGAAGCGTATTGGAAGAGCGTCGCGATGCCGGGCCAGGGATTGTTCATCGGCGAGCCGCTGGCCCGACCGTTCGGCATGCAGCGGCGATGAGTGCCACTGCTCGCTCGGACTCCTCGCGCCCGCTCAGGCTGCTATTGATCGGCGCTTTGTGCTTCTTGAATGCTGGCGCGGCTAGCCCCGCATCCGGCAATCTATTGCTCAATTCTTCGTTCAAGCTCGCCAGCAACGGCGCCACCCCGGATTACTGGGATCTGCATCATGCGGCCGCTATGCGTTTTCAAAATCTCCACCAACAGTACAATTTGGTCGATATGCCGGCCGGACCCATCGCCGGCGCGCGGACGCTCAAGATCGTCAATAGTGAAGCCGGATTCCCGTACGTGTATTTGCTGTCCAAGATTCGTGAAGCGAGATTGCCTATCGGCGATTATGTGTTCTCGGTCTATGCCAGAGCGGACCGGGCCGGCAATCAGATCAGCTTCATACCGGCACTCGACCGAATGACTCTGGGGGCGAGCCGTGCGGTGACGACCGATTGGCGGCGCTATTCCGCGCGCTTTCGCATAGATGATCCGGGGACTGACCAAATCAACCCGCTGATCGCCCTGCCGAGTCGTGGAACCTACTGGATCTCCGCTCCGCAGCTGGAGGCCGGCGAAACCGCAACGGCCTATAGCGCGAGCGCGGATGACGCCGGTCTCTCGCTGAAGAGCGAGGTGCAACGCCACGCCGCCGCCGAAGCGAGGGCTGCGATCAAGGACGCTACGATTGCCGCACCGCGCGCAGATCTATCGGCAATGTTCGAATTCAGCAACTACAGCGGTGCCTCGCCGGCACGACTCCGGGTCACGGACGGCGTGAATTTCGCTTGGCAGGGCACGGTCGAGTGCCGCACTTCCGGCGCGCCAGTCGATAGTGCGCCTTTTTTTTCCTCGTCGGTCGAGCTGCGCCAAGGTCAAATGGGTATGGTGGATATTCCCATCAGCGGCTTGGCCGTCGGCGAATACATTTGCCGAGCCGCCGGTGCCGATGCATCCGTTTCGGCAACACTCGCCATCTCGACGCCGGGTCCGATCTCCGTGCGCGTCAATCGATTCCGCAGGACGCTCGACATCAATGGCTCCGGTTTTCAGCTGCGCGGCATCATGGTAGGCGGGTACGTCCCGCCCGACTGGTATTTTTCCGACATCGCAGCCCATGGGATCAACACGCTGATCTTCTTTCCCGCCGAGAATGCCGCGGGCGCTGTGAAGTTCGGCGACCTCGATCAGGTGATTCAGTCATCGGCCAAGCATGGCATCAAGCTGGTCATCGGGCCCCCGGTGATGGGACAAAAGAGCGCGGCCTGGGGACCACTGCTCGACCACTATGCCGACTTGATCAGCCGATACCGCGACAGCGCTACGATCATTGGGTGGTTCGTCGTCGATGAGCCCCAAGCGTGGACACTGCATCCGGGGGACTTGCTTGGGATTTACCGCGCCGTGAAGTCGCTCGATCCGCATCGGCTCGCGTTCATCAATTGGGGCTCCGACGACGTTCCCGCGAGCGTGGGCGGCGAACCGCACGGTACGCTCGCCGCCACCGATTTGTACTCGATCGACTATTACCCGTTCACGAACGGTAACACGAACCTGGAAAGCTATACCTTGAGAACGGTCCGCGCGTTCGAAACCGCCCGGATGCGAGGCATGCCGGGGCATTCGTGGTTGCAGCTGTACGGTTACCTGGACGTTATCCGCGAGCCGACCGGGGAGGAGCTGAATTTCATGGCTTATGTGAACTTGCTGTTTGGCGCCAACTACAGCTTTTGGCAATCGAAATCGAACGCCGGGCCGACCTGGGACCGCTTGGGCAAGACGAACCGGGAAATAAATGTCCTGGAGGAGCTGCTGATGCTGAACCCCGACGCATCGGAATTGATTGCGCCGACGCTCGACGGACATTTCCTCTATTCGGTTTGGAGAAATCGCGAACACCACTATTTGATCGTCGTGCATATCGGTGATCAGCCGGAATCCTTTACGATCGACCTGACGCCGATTGTGGGCGCGGCGGCCACGCGGGCCCGCCTCATGTTCGGCGCGGCAGCGGCCGATCTGCAGAACTCGCGGTTCAGAAGCTCCTTTGGAGCCTATGCGGCGCGCGCCTATGAAATCAATTAGCCAACGGTCATGGTGACTCCTAGGATAACGGTGGTCGTTCCCGTCTACAACCGGCAGGCCGAGCTGCGGCGGGCCTTATCCAGTCTTCGCGCGCAAACCTTCGCCGACTTCGAGTGTCTCGTCATCGATGATTGTTCCGACGAACCGATCGAGCCCGTTGTCGCGGAATTCGGCGATTCGCGGTTCATAGTTTTGCGCAACTCACGCAATGGTGGCCCTTACAACGCGCGCACCGTCGGCTATCGAAGCATGCGCGGTGAATACTTGTTCCAGTTGGACAGCGACTGGGAGGTCTTTCCATGGACATTGTCGCAATCGGCGCGCTACCTCGACGCTTACCCACAGGTGGATGCGGTCGCCGGGATGCACCTGCGGCAGCACGATTCAAGGATGTTCGTAAGAGTCAGCGGCGAAAAGAAAATCATCGGTCCGGCGGACTACCTCAATGGCCGGCAAGGGCTGGATTGCGTCGGTGCCGTGCGCCGCTCCATCGTGCAAGAGTGGCTGGCGAAACGATCCGATTATTTCGCGATGGAATTTCACCAATGGTTCACATTCGGTCTGCAGCATAGCCAGCTATACGTCGACGAGCCGTGGACCCGCTATCACGCGGACGGACGCGACCGGGTGTCGGTCGGACATCAGAGCCGCAGACTCGATGACTATATGAAGTTCATTGAAGAACACGATCAACTTCTCCGGTCGCTCGAAGCGCCGTTTCTGTCCGACGTCTTGTTCAGCATGTGGCTGCAGCTGAGGCGTGCCGGCCGGAGGGTGGAAAGCAAGCGGGTCGAAGAATATCTCAAGCTCCGCAAGGTGCCAATCGCCCGGAAAATTGCCGCCAGGCTCGCGTGCAAGATCGCGGCGGCCGCCGGGAAGAGAAACGGCGACAGAAATGTGCCGTTCGTCATTTGATCGGCGGCTTACGGGCTGACATCGCGTCAAAATCATGCAAAACGCGGCCATGCCAATGATCAGTGTGATCACGCCCTCGTATAACCAAGGGATCTACATCGAGCAGACCATTAGGTCGGTTCTCGCCCAAAATTACGCCAATGTCGAGCATATTGTGGTCGACGGCAGTTCGACCGACGCCACCGTGGATGTCTTGCGGCGCTACCCGCATCTGATCTGGATTTCCGAAAAAGATCGCGGCCAAGCCGATGCGCTCAACAAAGGGCTCCGCTTGGCAAGGGGAGAAATCATCGGCTGGATCAATTCCGACGATTACTATCTCCCCGACATCTTTGGGTCGGTCGCACGCCAATTTCGATCGAGCGGCGCGAAGTGGATCGTTGGTAACGTGGCCAATCTCTACGAGGCGGGCCCCGAAGCGGTCTTTCGCCGCAGTCCAATCATTTCCCTCGATGCACTGCTGCGCGATCCCGACATCGTCAAACAACAGGCCGCTTTTTTCTTGCGGGAAACGGTGAACTCCGTGGGCGGCTGGAATACCGATTACCACATGGTGATGGATTTCGATCTGTGGGTGAGGCTCGCAAAAATATCATCGCCGGCGATGGTCGATGAAAACTGGGCCTATTTCCGTAATCACGGTGCGCAGAAGAGCATGCATGGCAATATTTTGCGGCAGTCCGCGGAAATCGCGGCAATCTTGCGCCGCGAACGTGCTCCGGCCCATTGGATCGCGTCGCATCGCGCCAAGAAGCGCTGGTACTGGATCAAGGGACTCGCCAAGGAAAGGTTGGTTCATTGGGGTGTGGTCCCATCGCGCTATCGAACGCGATCGATCCGGCAGAAATAGGCGCGTTCGTCGTGAAAATCGTGCACCTGACCTGGGGGCTTGCCGTTGGTGGCGCCGAGACCCTGCTCGTGGACATCGCCAACCAGCAGGCCGCAGCGCACGAGACCTGGATTATCGTCGGCAACCAGTGTGTCGACCCGGCGATTGCCGCGAGCCTCAATCATTCGGTGCGCCTTCGCGTGTTGGGCCGCCCGCCTGGGAGCGCGAATCCCTGGTATCTAATCAAGCTGGGCGCCTGGCTGCGGCGCATCAACGCCGACGTCATCCACACCCATCAGGCGAGTTTTGCGCGCCTCAAGACGCTGATCTCGACACCGATGCTGCTCACGGTTCATAACACACGCCTGCCGCTCAACGACACGATTGCTGCCTTCGATTCGGTGTGCTGTATCAGCGAGGCGGTTCGCGACGAGGTGACTCAGCGCTTTCCACGGTGCCGGCCGCAGGTCATTCATAATGGCATCGATTTTGAGGCCGTCCGGGTCAAGGCACGCTACGGTGGGAGACCGTTTCGTATCGTTCAAGTCAGTCGGCTCGCCCATCAACAAAAGGGCCAGGACCTGTTGATTCGAACGCTGCGAACCGCGGTCGATATTCTCGGCGCGGCCGCGGTCGGCGTCGACTTCGTCGGCGCAGGAGAGTCGCTCGACTATCTGCGGCGGCTCGCCGCGGAGTACGGCGTCGAGCGGCAGTGCCGCTTTCTGGGCCTTCAGTCCCGAGCATGGATTTATGCCGAACTGCAAGCCTACGATGCGCTCGTGCAACCCTCGCGATACGAGGGCTTTGGTCTCACGGTCGTCGAAGGGATCGCGGCCGGCTTGCCGGTCCTGGTCTCCAATATCGAAGGGCCGATGGAAATCATTGCCGGCGGTCAGCTTGGCTGGAGCTTCCGCAGCGAAAATGCGGAGGATTTGTCCCGACAATTGCTCGACCTCATCACCTTGTCCGGAACGCCCGATTTCGCCGTGGCCATGCGCGCCAAGATCGAACAGGCCCGGAGCCGTTTCGACGTACGCCTGACCGCACGGCGCTATCTCGAGGAATATGGGAGGCTCGCAGCGATCCATGAGTAACATGGGTCTGCAGGCGGCACAGCCCAAAGTCATGCTGATCGAGGCCTGTGACTTTCAAGGCTTCCCCGTGGGCGGCCAGCTGACCACCGCGCAACAATTTGTCGCGGTCTTCGGCGAGTCGCTCGCGCTGGTCGGGGTTTCGACCGACGACACGCCCATCGGCCGCTGGATCCGAAAATCATTCAACGGCATCGAACTCGACTTCTTCAGCTTCGGCCGCGTCGACCCGCACGACAAGAAGCCGCGGATACCGCGGCGACTTCACGCCTATTGGCGACTGAAATTCTACAAGCGAGAGATCCTCTCGCTCGGCGTGACCGCCGCCTACGTGCTGGCGCCCGAGGTGATGCTCGCAATCCAGCACTGGGGACTGCGGATCGCGTACAAATTCGCGGGGGTGGAGAATCCTCTGACGATGCCGCGCTATGCGCTCGGCAAATGGATCGCGGAACCCTTCGAGCGGCGCTTATTTTCGGCCTTGGCGCGGCACAGCGAGCTGATCACCGCGGCCGCCGACCAAGCGGCAATCGACGCTCTCAAGGCGCGCAGCGGCGGGATCCTCTCGGACATGACCGTCATTTCGACGCCGACACTGGTCGATACCGCCATATTCAAACTCGAACGGTCGGCTATCGCTCGCACGCCCCCGCTGTTGCTGAGCTGCGGGCGTCTCAATCTCGTCAAGGGCTGGGACCTGATCCTCGATTCCTTCGTGCTCGTCAAACAGCAGATTCCCTCCGCGCAACTGTGTTTCGTCGGCGACGGCGAAGATCGCGCGACGCTCGAGGCGCGCATCGTCGCGACCGGCGTTCGCGATTCCGTATCGATCACCGGGTTTCTGCCGCCGATCGAGGTCGCCCGCCTGCTGAATGGCGCGGATCTTTTCGTACTGGGCTCGCACCGGGAGGGGTGGCCGACCGCGCTCGTGGAGGCAGAGGCCTGCGGGCTGCCGGCGGTTGCGACCAATGTCAGCGGCGCATCGAGTCTGATCGAGGAAGGCATCAACGGCTACGTCGTTCACAGCCGTGATCCGGCCGAATTCGCAAGCGCCATCATCACCGCGCTGCGGCTCGAGGTGCCGAACCGGAAATCCCTGGAGATCGGCGCGCGCCACTCGCTGGACCGCTGGAAGCAAAGTCTCGGCGAGCTATGGGAGCCCCTGCGGTGAGTCCGGTGCCCACCCCGCGACGCGCTCGCGCATGACATACCAGAGGAACAACGGCGCCGAGATGAAGGTCCTGCGCCACAGCCGCTTTGGCTCCCGCGGCAGTCGGTACAGCCATTCGAGGCCGAGATCGCACAGCCATCGCGGCGCGCGCGTGGTGACGCCCGCGTAATAATCGAACACGGCGCCCACCGAGCCGATGACCGGAACCTGGAGTTTCGCCGAATTGGCCGCGACCCACTTTTCCTGCTTCGGAGCCGTCATTCCGACCCACAGCACGTCGGGTGCGAAATCCCGTATTCTGCCGACCATCGCCGCATTCTCATCGTCCGACCACGGTCGGAAGGGCGGCGCCAGGCTCGCCACGGTGATCTGCGGGAAATCGCAATTCACCCGCTCGATCAGCTTCGTGAGCACGGCCGCGCGCGAGCCGAAGAAAAATGCCCGCCCGCCGCCGCCGCAATCGATTGCCCGCATCATGGCGACGAAGAAGTCCGAGCCCGTGATTCGCGGACCGACCGGCACGCCGGACAGGGCCCCGGCCCACATGCAGCCCACGCCGTCGGCGACCACCGCGCTCGACCGGTCGAGCGCGGCGCGAAACTCCGCATCCCCGCGCGCCACCACCAGCGAATGAGGATTTGCACAGGCGAAGGTGAACGGCCCGGCGCGGTCAAGGATTGCCCGCTGCGACGTCGCGACCAGTTCCGCCAAGGTGCGCGTACCGATCCGGACGCCCAAAATTCGATCTGCGGCCACATCTATCCTTTGCAATGGTTCTGCAATGCCGATCGTGTATGAGCTTGAAGTGGGTCGGCACCACGGAAGCTCGAACTGCCGCATTATACCGGCCGCACTCCACATGCGCTGCGGCGCGCCGAGACGATTGATCTATGAAGGTGCTGCTCGTCCACAACAAATACCGCACGTCCGCCCCAAGCGGCGAAGACATCGCGGTTGCCAATGAGCGGCGCATGCTGGAGAACCGGGGAATCGAGGTGCTCGCCTTCGAGCGCTGCAACGACGGTCTCGACGATTCGTCCTTCGCGGCGAAGGCGGCGATGGCGCTCAACACGATATGGTCGCGCCGGTCGCGCTCCGAGCTAACCGAGGTCCTACGCGAATTCCGACCCGATATCGCGCATGTGCACAATACGATTTCGATGCTGTCGCCGAGCGTTTACGGCGCGTGCCGGGCGCAAGGCGTGCCGGTCGTGCAGACCTTGCACAATTTCCGCTTCTTCTGCCCCGGAGCGTTATTCTTGCGCGACGGCAAGCCGTGCGAGGCCTGTGTCGACCAGAGCTTGCTGCAATCGATTCGCTATCGATGCTACAGGAATTCGGTCGCCGCGACGGCCACGTTGGCGACGATGCTGAGCGTGCATCGAGCCATCGGTACCTATTCCCAGGACATCGATTACTACATCGCGTTGACTCAATTTGCGCGGACCAAGTTCGCCAGAGCGGGAATCGCAGAACACAAACTCGCGGTAAAGCCGAACTTCCTGCCTGAGCCGCCGCCCCCGGGGCGCGGAGGCGGCGGCTATGTCGTTTTCGTCGGTCGGCTGCTCGAGGGGAAGGGAACGGAAACTCTCGTCGACGCGTGGCGAAGACTCCCCGACGTAAGATTGAAAATCATCGGCGATGGTGCGCTTCGCCCGCGGCTAGAAGAGATAGTGCGGAGCGAATGTCTCAATGTCGAATTCGCGGGCATGCAGCCGCGCACGCAAGTGCTGGAGGCGGTCGCAAACGCAGAATTGCTGATCATTCCATCGGAATGGTACGAGGGATTCCCGATGGTCATCGCCGAATCATTCGCGTGCGGTACGCCGGTTCTGGCTTCCCGAATCGGCAGTTTGGAAGAACTCGTGGAGGAGGGCGTCACGGGCCGCAAATTCACTGCGACCAAGGCGGATGAGCTCGCGCGCGCCGTCGACTCGATGCTGGCGGACGGACCAAGCCTTCGCCAAATGCGCGCCAACGCCCGCACCTACTTCGAGGCGAACTTGACCGAGCAGCAAAATTTTACGCAGCTCATGCGCATCTATTCCACCGTGCTCGCGGCATCGCAGCGCGAATACCGATGATGGCCGTAATAATCGCCGAAATTGCGAGTACCGTCACACAGAATTCATGTTCGTTCCCCAGGCTATTCAGGATTTGAGCTCACGAGAGTGTTGGGCGCGTTCATGGCGCTCAAACCCAAGCCATGTCAAATTCGTCCGACATTGAAAGCTATTTCGCCGGTCACCGACTGTATGGCGAGGACTTGTCAGCGCAAGAACTGGCGGAATGGCTGAAAGACGAAGAAGAAGGGTTTGCCGATTTAGGTGCCAAAGATCGCGGCGCGTACACCTACGGGTACCACGCGGTCAACATCGAACACGGATTTAGACACCTCGACGGTCGCCGGTTTAGACATGTACTTGGCTTTGGAAGTGCCTATGGACACGAGTTGAGGCCGCTGATATCTCGGGTCGAAGCCGTGTCACTGCTCGATGCCTCCTCGTCCTTTGTGGTGTCCGATATCGATGGAACGCCGGTCAGGTACATCAAGGCCGTATCTTCCGGTGATATCGATCTCGTCGACGAAAGTATCGACCTCATTACTTGCTTTGGCGTACTGCACCACATTCCGCGTGTTAGCCACACCTTGGCGGAAATGCACCGGGTTCTTCGCCAAGGCGGAGTGGCGCTGATCCGCGAGCCCATTACGACGATGGGTGATTGGCGCGCCCAGCGACCGGGCTTAACCAAGCATGAGCGAGGTATTCCGTGGGACATGTTCAACACCTTACTCACCAAGACCGGTTTCAAGATTCATCGTGCCGCGCCATGTTTTTTTCCGTTGACGGATCGGTTGGGTAGGCTCGTCGGCGGATCGCTTTGGAATAACCGGATCGCAGTAAAATTCGACGCGCTCGTGTCGCGTTTATTCGCATGGAACCTCAAATATCATAGAACCCGGCTTCACGAACGAATTGCCCCCGGCAGCGCGTTCTGGATCGTTGAAAAATGATGAAAGCGATGGGGCGCGCATTAGTGAAACGCGCATTGAAAAAGGCGGGTATCGTGGCCTCGCGATATGATCCACGGCGCGACCCCGATGCGGTGCGAAGAGCCCTTCTTTCGATGCACTCGATCGATACGATCTTGGATGTGGGGGCGAACATCGGCCAGTATGGTGAGAGACTGCGGCATTTGGGCTACCTCGGAAAAATAGTTTCCTTCGAGCCGTTGTCGAGCGCTTTTGGATTGCTCGAGGCGCGAGCGGCCAGCGACGGCAATTGGATCGCGGAGCGATGCGCTCTCGGCGCCGCCGATGGAACGTCGATGATCAATATCGCGGGAAATTCGTTTAGCAGTTCCCTGCTGAATATGCTGCCGCGTCACGTCGAGGCTGCCCCCCAATCAGCCTACGTGGGAAAAGAGGAAATCATCGTTCATCAGCTCGACAGCTTGATTGACCGATACGTAACGCCTGGCGCCAAGGTATTTCTGAAGATCGACACGCAGGGATTTACCTCGAAGGTTTTGGCAGGTGCGCGGCGCAGCCTCGCCGCGATCGAGGGACTGGAGGTCGAGCTCTCGACAATTCCTTTGTATGCCGACGAGCCTCTGATTCACACTGTCCTGTCCGCCCTCCACGACCAGGGTTTTCATGTCTATTACTTGGAACCAGAGATACTCGACCGGGACTCCGGACAGCAGCTGCAGCTGAACGGCCTCTTTCACCGCGCTCACTAATCTCAACATGATCTACATCGCCGCCTCGGCCGCCATCCCGCTGCTGATGCTCTTTCTTTTTCTGCAGCCAAAGTATAAGGCGCTTATCGCGTTCTTTTTGATGATGCAGTGTTTTGACGTTCTACCGACGATCATGTTCGGTATGTATGTATGGGATTACGGCACGATTCTCATGCTGATAACCGCCGTCGAATTGTTTGCGCGAAGACCCGTCTTGAAGGCAGCGGACCATGCTTACCTCAACGTGTTGAAAGTATTCCTCGCGTGGCTCCTCATTTGCTTCGTCTGGTCGCTGCTGGTCTATCAATATCCAGTGGTCCATACGATCAAGAACGCAAGATACATGGTATTGGGCTACTTCATGACATTCGTCTTCATACGGCTTTTTGCGGTGCAGCCCGAAAGCTTCGAGTTCATGATGAAATGGTGCTACCGCTTGAGCTTCGCGCTGATGCCGATCGTATTGTTGCAATCAATATTGAAGCGAGCGCTTCTGTTCGGTTTGGTCACCGATTACGAAGGGTCCGTCAGAGCGCTCCCGGTGTTTCTGCCGTTCTGTTTGCTCAATTTGTGGATCATCGCGGCGAAATTCCTGTCCGGGGAGAAGGTGGTCGTTCACGAGTACCTTTATGCGTCGCTAGCTCTCATCACGGTCGCGTTGACCTATACCCGCGGCATTTACGCGGCGTTCGTGGTCAGCTGCGGAATGCTGCTATGGACACTGTCGGGGGCGCGCAAGTTGAGATTCTCGGCCATCGTGACATCGATCGCCGCGGCGACTCTATTACTCGCGATCTTGTTGGCGTCGGGTTTGGCGCAAAAGGTGGGCGGGCGGGCGGCCAGCGGCATCGACTTGCTCGCCTCACGCGAATCGGCCACCGCGAGCAAGGATGATTACGATACTTTCAGCGGGAGACTCGGGCTCGCGGCGGAGCGGTTTACGATGGCGTGGTCGCGCAATCCGCTGGTCGGATTCGGATTCGTTCATGAGGACGATGTACCGAAGGAGGTCAGGCACTCGCTTAGATTCGGGACCGTATTGGGCGGAACCGCTGCGGACCCGACGGCGTACGCGAGATTCGCTGCGTTTTCCGATTACAACATGCTGGGTTTGTATTCCTCCGACATTGCGTGGGCGGATATCGTGATTTCGACCGGCTGCGTGGGAGTACTCTTGTTGATCGCCGTCATGCTGACCTTTTTCGTCGGACATTTTCGGGACCGGGATTCGGTACATCCCATGGGGTTCGCCGTCAAAACCGGTCTATTCCTCGAAACCATGATGATCTTCATTCTCACAATCGACGGCAATAGCTTTTATGGTGCGGTGCATATTCCGGCGTTTCTGCTCGCCGGATACTCGCTGACTGGCCAGCCGCGAATTTCACCGCAAGCAGCGACAGTGCAACGTCGCCTTGGCAATTTGATGACGTAGCGTGACCCGAATCCTCAAAGGGGATTCTTGTGGCCTAAGACCCAAGAATCGGGTGCGGATCAACCGGTAAATCGGCGCCCGGGCGAATTATGACGGTTAGATAATTGCCTTCAAAACCAGGCAGGAAACTCAAGAGCCAACCCGCAGTGAGGCCAACTCGACGCGGCCAGGATCGCTTTCCGAACTGAACCCGCGAGCCCATCCAGGCCGACACCAAGCTCACAGTCCACCCGGAATCGAGGTAATAGCTGTTGAGCAATTCCTCCAAAAGCCGCCGACCCCAGCGAAATACATAGTTGCGGCGTTGACCGATGTTACCAGCCTGGTCCGTTTCGTATATCGAGGAAAGGCCAGCGCGTTCAAGGCGACGGTTCAGCCAGCCGTCGTAGCCTTCAATGAAGACCACCGCTACGCGGCAGGTGCGCAGCATCTCATAAAGTCCCAGCACTGGGCGCGCCAAATGATGTAAGCCCTCTTTGCAAAAGATAATATCGAACGACTGGGATGCAAAATGCAGGCTTTCAGCGTTTTGCTGCTCGTAGCGGATTCGGGAGTCTTGGTCCAGCAACTCGCACATCTTCTCATCTGCAGGCAGCAGTCCCGTCAAAGTGATGGTCTCGAACGGAAACTGCCTAAGGGTTGCGGCCTCCTTCCAGTCAGCACATATCGCTAGGATTGTCGGTGCCCGCGCTTTCAGCTCCATAAAGTCCGCGAAGACTCTATCCATCGCATCACGGATTAGGAAGTGATGGAACTGTTCCCACGTGGTGGTAGCCAGCAGGGCCGTGAGACTATGGCGTGCGTGGTGAATGCCGCCTCGAGGACCCATGACGATCCCGCCGCTTAGTTCATTCTGCGCAAACATTTTTCCTCCATACGTCCGCTGTGTATCACACCGCGGCAGCGCCCCAACTCTTCTCCGCGTGAATTTTTTGTTGTCGTACGACTAGGCTCATGACGGACGGACTCGGTTTGCTCGGTCGCTCCCGCCGCTTGCAATCAATTCGCGATAGACGCCCATAGTCTCCGCGGCGCAACGAGACCAGGAGAATTCATTAAGCCGTAAACGTCCGTTTGCAATCAACGAGGATCTCTTCGCAGGGTCGAACACCACACGGCGTATTGCTTCGGCTTGCGCCTCGATGTCACCGGGGTCGAAATACTCGCCGGCGTCCCCTATGACCTCGGGCATGGCACTTACGTTGCTTGCCACCACCGGACAGTCGTGCGCCATAGCTTCAAGAGAAGGAAGTCCGAACCCCTCATACATCGATGGGTAAACAAATGCCGCTGCCGATCGATATAACTGCCCCAATAGTTCGTCACTGCCGCGAACCTGTCGTACGGCGCCTTCAGAGAAACCCAAAGCGCCAATCAAGGTTATCTCCGCGGCCGTCAACGCATCGCCACCGAAAGCGATGACATCGAATGTCTCGCGAAGCGATTCTTGCAAGGCAAGCGCTCGCAGCATTCCTTTAAAATTCTTGTACCCACCACGATGACCGACGTACAGCAAATATGGTTTCTTCGCTTGCAATTGCGGGGGCGGATCGCCTGGTCCGGAAAAAGCATCGAACCCGTGATGGACAACGGACACCTTTTCCGGCCGTACATCGAAGAGTTCGCACAAATCGCGTTTCGTGCTGTGAGAAACGCAGATTACGTGATCGGCGCGGGCGACAGCCGCACGCTTATTCTCAGAGACTGGATCGTTCTTTCGGAACTCGCGCGGGAACTTCTCATGAATCATGTCGTGCACCGTCAGTACCCGCGGTAGTAGCGTGTCTGACCTGACCGGCTTGGTGGTGTAGTAGGTTTCGTGAACCAAATCAGGCTTTAGCCGGCCGATACATGTCGCGCTCAACGCTCTGTTCAAGGCGGTGACGAATTGCACGGCAACGAGGGGCAATCGTTTGATGCTCACACCGTAGACGCTCCTCGTCGGCAGTGCATTCAGGTATTGGTTTCGATGCAGCGGCGCGAGAACCATGGGATACTCACCTAGCTCGAGCAGCCCCTGCACCAGCCGGGCGAAGTAGCGCGATACCCCGCCGTAGCCCTGCCACTCGAATATCTGGTGATCGTATAGAACCCGCATTTATCGATTGCTCATGTACTCGTAATCCGACCACACTTTGGACGTCAGATCACGCGCCAACAGGCGTGGCGAAAACCGCGCAATGCGACGATATATCCGCCAGCTCCATTGGGACACCGGGGCTTCGGTAAACAGGTGATAGTTGTGCGCATCGGTTAGCAGGTGCTTTTCGAATCGATGCGCGAGATATTCGAGCGTACTCGTTCGGATAAACCCAATATGCTGCCCATGATCTTTACCGTAGTACCACCAGTCGGCCTGCGGCGGGGCCGGTGAAGCGATAATCTCCGTAGACAGCAACACGTTTGGAGCAATCGCAAATAGCCGTTCAAGCTCGTCCGCTGGCTTGACGAAATGCTCAAACGCCTCGAAAGCAGTGACGAGGTCCGCCTTGCCCCCGGTGTACTCGAAACCACCGGCGAGCGCGTTGTTGCAATAGCGGTCCGCCCACAGAGCATCGACGCCTTGATCCCGCAGCAATCTGACGAGAATCCCATAGCCACCGGCGGCATCGACGACCCGACCGCGCAGACGACCAATCGTCGTGAGAGTTGCGAGCACGATACCGACGTTGCCAAAATTGCGCTGCATGATACCGGTGTCGCTGCCGTTTATCGGCGCGGCGTAAGCTCGGTCCAGCCATGAAGGATCTTGGGTCTGCACGTACCCACAGTAGCTGCAGTCGAAGTAGGCAACCGTCTGACCCAAAAGGACTCCGGAAAAAGCCGGATCACCGGAAGCGGCGCCGCACACCCTGCAGCCCGGCGTCATGACATTCTCGCGATGAGGTCGCGACGAAACACGATGCCATAGCCGATGACGGTCGTGAGAATGTAGGCAATAATTCCCGCCGCAACGACTCCAAAAGCGCCCCCCGATTGCGCCCACCAAAGCTTCAGCGGCAGCGCCACGGCGATGAACGCCGACACCACATATACTTGCTGGCGGACGATCCCTAGGCCGTTCAAGAGCGTACCCAGAGCGGTGCCTCCCGTATCGAGGATCAACCAAATCGCCATCACGGTTACCAGACCTTCAGTTGGAACCACTTTGCCGTGAGTCCAAAGGTTGATGATCGGTCGACCTAAAACCACGGTTAACACCGCCCCTATGGTGGCGAAGCCGAGAGTCAGCTTGATGCTCCGCACGAACGTGCGCCGGACGAACGCGCGATCGCGCCGGCCATCGGCGTCCGCATACGCCGCCCATAAAGGGGCGTTCATTATGGCAAGCGGTTGTGAGACGAACTGCATCAGCCGCTGCGTGACGCTGAAAAATGCCACGCTTGCCGCACCGTGCGCGCTGGCGATGAGGAAACTGTCAGCCCCCCAACTGACCATGACGCCAATCTGCAGAAGAAAGAACAGCCAACCCAGATGGATCAGGTGGGGCGCTTCGGAACGAATTGCCGCGCCCCATGCGACGACGCTGAACTGACCCCTAATGAGCAGGACCACCAATAAAATCAGATTTGCCAACACTGAACTTCCCATCGAGCAAAGCAACAAGACCGGAAGACCCGCCTGGGCACGAACGCACAACAGCAACGCCATGACGCCCACGAGGGAGCCGGCAATACCCAACAGATAGACCTCGAAGCTGCGTTGTAGGCCATTCATCACTCTTGCAACACCATTGGAAAACATCGATACCGCAAAGAGGACACTAAACACCATGAACGTCGTTCTTACCTCCGCGGCGACAGCGGCCGAATGCACCTTGATATAGGAGGCCCACGGCAGAAACCATGCAATACCGAATAGAATTACGGCGGCGCAAAGGGAAAAAACTCCAAGGAGACCCAATCCCCCGCTTACGGTTCGTTCGAGGATCATGTCTACGCCCGACGTCGATGCGTGCGCTACGCGATTGGTGAGGGCATTCCCGACACCGAGATCGAGAAAGCTCAAGATCGACGCGAAACTCGCCACAGTCATCCAAGCGCCAAAGCGCTCGGCCCCGAGGTAGGGCAGCGTCAAACTCACGGACATCACCATCACGAGCATGCCGACCAGGCGACTGGCGAGGTTCGCCACCATGCTCAATAGCGCGAGACGGTAACGCTCTTCAGTCCTACCCGCTTCGGTATCAACGGCGAACGGCCGCAATCGAAGGTATCGAATAACAGTGTGTAGATTCACTTCACCCGGCCATCCACAAACCCGTCAAATTTTCTGCCGACGTCGCCGCCCAATCGGCCCAAGCGCAACGAGTTCTGCCGAACGGCAGCGGGGCTGCCTTATTGTAGTGCTGAATGCTGCCGGGGTCGTTAGTGCCGCCGATGTCATTTGCCTGCAACACACAAGCGGTATCTAGGTGGGCCGCCTCTTCAGGAACAACACCAATGGCCGTGGAGTCGCTTGACCCGACCGCTACCTCAGCGCCCATCTGGCGCTGGTCCTGGGGTTTGTTGTTGATTGCCGCGATCGTCGGGATGCTGAGTATTTGGCCGTTTTGGGACGGCATCAGCCGCATGTGGGATTGGTGGATCGGCGTTCCGGAATACAGTCACGGCTTGTTGATACCGCCGGTCGCGGCATTTCTGATTTGGCAGCAGAAAGATCGGCTCGAGCGAATACCGTTCACGGGAAGCTGGGCGGGCGTGGCGCTGGTGCTTCTCTGCGGCGGCCTGCTGATGTTGGGCCAGCTCGGCACGATCTACACAGCCGTGCAATACGCTTACGTGATGACGCTCTATGGATTGATCTTGTCGTTCGTCGGCTGGCCGGCGTTTCGACTGATTGCGGTTCCGTTGTTGATCTTGTGGTTCATGATTCCGCTGCCGGAATTCATTCTCAACAGCCTGTCGACCAAGCTGCAGCTGTTGTCGTCGCAAATCGGCGTCTATTTCATGCGCCTCGCGGGAGTCAGCGTGTTCCTCGAGGGCAATGTGATCGATCTCGGCGGCTACAAGTTGCAGGTTGCCGAGGCCTGCAGCGGCTTGCGCTATCTATTTCCGCTCATGACCCTCGGGTTCCTGATGGCGTGCTTCTACAAGGGTGCCGTCTGGAAGCGCGTCGTGCTGTTTCTGTCGAGCATCCCGATCACCGTCCTGATGAACAGTTTCCGGGTGGGCGTGATCGGCATCACCGTGGAGCACTGGGGCATCGGCATGGCCGAGGGGTTCTTGCATGAATTCCAGGGATGGATGGTCTTCATGGTCAGCGCGGCGCTGATGGTCGGGGAGATCGCGGTGCTGAATCAATTGGGCAAGGAGGCCGGTACGTGGCGTCAGCTCTTCGGCGTGGAGTTTCCGGCGCCGACGCCGAGCGGACTGCCGATTCGACAGCGCAAGCTGCCGACGAGCTTCATCGCCGCGAGCGTCTTGCTGCTCGCATTCATCGCCGTCAGCGCCGCCGTGCCTCGCCCCATCGAAACGTCTCCGGCCCGTGCGTCGTTTGTCGAATTTCCGCTGCAAGTCGGGGAGTGGCATGGACACCGCGAATCGCTCGAATCGGTATTCATCGACCAATTGAAGCTCGATGATTACGTGCTTGCGGATTATGTCGACCCGGCCGGCGATGTCGTGAACTTTTACTCTGCCTATTACAATTCACAGCGCAAAGGCGGGGCCGTGCACTCGCCGCGCTCCTGCCTGCCGGGAGGGGGTTGGCAGATGCAGGACTTTGGCCAGCGCGAGTTGCCGGACGTCCGCATCAATGGCCAGCCGTTGCGCGTGAACCGCTCGTTGATCGAACTCGGCAATCAGCGGCAACTCGTCTATTACTGGTTCCAACAGCGGGGCCGCTCAATCACCAACGAGTATGCGGTGAAGTGGTATCTCTTCTGGGACGCACTGACCCGCCACCGGACGGACGGCGCGCTCGTGCGCATGATCGCCCCCCTGGCGCCCACCACCGACGTCGCCGAGGTTGATCGCCGCCTGAGCAATTTAGCCGCCAGAATTGCGCCCGAGCTGCCGCGGTTCATCCCCAACTAGCCGTGCGCTCGGTGTCCGACCGATCATGCAATATGTAATGCCATTCATCATCGGGATGGTCGTCACGATGGCATGGCTGCCGATGTTCGTGCGCTTGGCGAATCGCTGGCGGATCATCGATCATCCCGGAGCACGCAAGGTGCATTCCACCCCCGTGCCCAGGGTGGGCGGCATCGCGATGGCGATGGGCGTGCTCATCGCCGCGCTCGTGACCATGCGCCTGCAGCCGGCGGATATCTGGTTCCTGGTTGCCGCGGGCGTGTTGATCGCTTTCGGCGTGCTGGACGATCGATTCGATCTCGATTATCGCGTCAAGTTGATCGGCCAGGTGCTCAGCGTAGGGATCGTGATGCTGGCGGGCGACGTACGCGTTCAAACGATCGCGTTGGACGATCGCCTGTGGCTGCCGGAGTGGCTGTCGTTTCCCCTGACCGCGCTGTTTCTGGTCGGTGTCACCAATGCCGTCAACTTGGCCGACGGTCTCGATGGCCTCGCTGGAGGCACGACGTTCCTGTGTCTGTGCGCGGTTGCCCTGCTGTCGAGCGTCGGGACTTCGGGTTCGTCGACCGCTTTTGCGCTTGCGTTCGCCGGCGCGGTGCTGGGGTTTTTGCGCTTCAATACCTATCCCGCCACCGTGTTCATGGGCGATGCGGGCAGTCAATTGCTCGGCTTCAGCATCGGTGTGTTGAGCGTCCGTGCGACCCAAAGCATCTCGACCGAGATCAGCGCGGCTATCCCGATTCTGCTGCTGGCGGTGCCGATACTCGATACCTTGAGCGTCATGGTGCAGCGCATTGGAGAAGGCCGCTCACCGTTCAGTCCGGACAAGAATCATATCCACCATAAGCTGCTCGCGCTCGGGTTCGACCACCACGAAGCCGTCATGGTGATTTACGTGGCGCAGGGCGCGCTGTTCGTCAGCGCGTATGTACTACGCTACGAATCGGACGTCGTGATCATGGGCTTCGTGGCCGCCTTTTTTGCGGCCGTGATCGCGGCATTTCAGGCCGCGTCGCGCACCGGTTGGCGGCTGCGCAACGCCGGCAAGAACTCCGACCATGCACCGCTGCCGCGCTTGTTGACCGTCATGCAGCGTCCGGGCGTCACGCCGCGTCTATCCTACCTCGTACTCGCCGGCGCGGTGGGTGCCTACGCTGGACTCATCGTGACTGAAACGGTCACTCTGAGCGGCGACTTCAGGATCCTCGTCATCTGCCTGCTGGCGGTGATCGTGGGCTTTCTGGCCGTGCTGCGCATCGGTCCGTTGAACGTCGTCGAGAAGGCGGCGCTGTATGTCACGGTGACCGTGCTCGTCTACCTCGATGCCATCGTTCTCCCCGCCAACCGAATGCTGTCGGTCTTGGGCTGGGTCGCCGTGGCAATCGCGGCCGCCGGAACGGCGGTGAGACTCAGGCTTTACGATGACCGCCGCTTTCAACTGACGCCGCTCGACCTCATCGTGTTGTTCATGGCGTTGGTTGTGCCGAGTCTTCCAGGTACATTGCGCCTGCCGAGCGGCGCCGGTCTCGCCATCGCCAAGCTCGTCATCTTGTTCTACGCGATCGAAATGTTGGTCAGTCGCTCGGACCTCCGGGCCGTCTGGGTGCGGATCGCGGCGGCGGTGGTGTTGGCGGGACTCGTCGTGCGGCCGTTCGCGACCCTGTAATCGGCCCGTAGTGTGCGCGGCGGCAAGCTGCCAACGACAGCTGACTTTCACCGTGTCACGCGGACGTCATTTACCGTTTCTATACTCGCGTTCCGCTTGGCGATCCTTGGAATTTTTCAATGTCCGTGTTCTCAATCAGGACCCGCACTGGGTTGGCGTTGGCGTGTCTGGCCGTCCTACTGATCGCCGGCTGCAGCGGCGCGGAGTCGCGCAAAGCTAAACATCTCGAGAAGGGTCGGGCGTTTCTGGCCGCCGGCAATTTCGACAAAGCGCGCGTCGAATTTCGCAACGCGCTGCAGATTGCGCCGACCGACAGCGAGGCGCGCTTCGAGAATGGCGTAGTCGATGAAAAATTGGCCAATCCACGCGAAGCTGCGCAGTTCTATCAGGGAGCCATCGATACCAACGCCGACAACATAGCAGCGAGGGCCGCCTTGGGGCGCTTGTATCTCTTTGGCGGCGCCCCCGATAAATCATTGGAGACCATCAAGCCCTCGCTCGATAAACACCCGGATGACGCGAGCTTGCTCACGGTTCGAGCCGCGGCGAGTGTACAGCTCAAGAATTTGGACGGCGCCCTGCACGATGCCGAGCGCGCGGTGCAACTCGCGCCCGACAATGAAGATGCCATTTCGGTACTCGCCGGGATCTACAAGCGGCAGGATCAGCCGGCGAAAGCACAAGCACTGCTCACGGATGCAATAAAGCGGATTCCCGGCACGGTGGATCTGCGCCTTACGCTGGCGCAGCTCTATGCGAGCATGGGGAAGGAATCCGAGGTCGAAGGGTTGCTCGTCGATCTGGTGCGAATTCAGCCGAAAGAGAAATCGCATCGCTTGCGCTTGGCGCAGTTCTACGCGCGTAATAACCACGTCGATGAGGCCGAACATGTGCTGCGCGAAGGCGTGAAGGCCCTTCCCGATGATCGCGAGATGAAGACCGAGCTGGTCGAGTTCCTCGCCGTGCGGCGCGGCCGTGAGTTTGCGGAGAAGGAACTCGACTCCTTGATTGCCGCCAATCCCAAGGACTACGCGCTGCGCTTCGTGCAGGGGCAGTTCTACGAGCAAGGCAAGGAATTCGCCAAGGCGGAGGCCGTGTATCAGAAAGTCATCGCCGCGGCCGAACTCGATGATCCTGGACTGACCGCGCGCAATCGCTTGGCGGCGCTGCGGATTCAGGCGAACGATGTCCCGAGCGCCGAAAAGCTCATCGCCCAAGTGCTGGCCAAGAGTCCGCGCGACAACGATGCCCTCATTTTGCGAGGCAATCTGGCACTCGCCAAGAATGATCCGCGGGCCGCGATCGCCGACCTGCGTTCGGTGCTGCGCGATCAACCGAATGCGGTCGGAGTCATGCGAGCGCTGGCCCGCGCCCACCTCGCCAATGGCGAACCGGCGCTGGCCGAGGAAACTATCCGCCGTGCAGTGGAGACGAATCCGAAGGATTCCGGCGCGCGTTTGGACTTGGCGCAATTGTTGACTGAGCTCGGCAAACCGGACCAAGCGAAACCGATCATCGAGGAGTTGGTGAAGCAGGAGCCTAGCGATCTACAGGCTCTCGATACCCAATTCAAGATCGCGTTCGCGACCAAGGATCTCGTGACGGCGGAATCCGCCGCCGATGCCCTTGTCGCCACACAGCCGAAGTCGAGTCTTGGCTACTATTATCAAGGCAAGGTGGCGCAGGCGCAGAATCGTCCGCTGGACGCGTTGCGTCTGTATACGACAGCTGCTGATCTACAACCCGAGACGCTGGAGCCTCTGCAGGCGGCGACGCAAGTGCTGGTGGAGTTGAAGCGGACACCGGAGGCTCTCAAGCGCCTCGATGATGCCATTGCCCGCTACCCGCAGAATCCAATGGCCGCGAATATCAAAGGTGAGGTCTTGCTGTCCACGCGCCAGGCGGCTGACGCCGAGGCGGCGTTCAAGATGGCAATCGAGCGCGCACCGAAGTGGGCGATCCCGTATCGCAACCTTGCCATTGCCCAGCTCGCCGACCACGATTCCAACGCGGCCATTGCGACGCTGCAGTTGGGCATCGACAAGTCCGACGGCGCAGAAGCGCTGCAGACGGAACTCGCGACGCTCGATGAACGGCTGGGAAAGCCCGACGATGCGATGCAGGTCTATGAAGCGGCGCTGCGGCGCAATCCGGCATCCGATCTGGCCAGCAACAACCTGGCGATGCTGCTGGTGACTTACCGCAAGGATCCCGCCAGCCTCGAGCGCGCGAAAGAATTGTCGGCACGTTTTGTGTCATCGAACAATCCAAGCTTTCTCGATACTTATGGTTGGGTGCTCTACAAGCGGGGCGACGCCGCCGCGGCCGTGTCGGTGCTGCAGACGGTATTGACCAAGGCGTCGGAGTCACCGGTTTCGCTGTACCACTTGGGGATGGCCGAGGCTCTCGCCGGCCAGCCGGACGCCGCACGCGACAACCTCGCGCGCTCGCTGCAGTCCGGCAAGAACTTCACCGGTATCGAGGAAGCCAAGGCGACGCTGGAAAAACTCGCCAAGGGCGCCACGTCCGTCGCGGCGCCCTCCAAGTCGTAAACCACGGAGAGATTTTTTTATGCGTGGTTCGGTCGGCGCGGTTCTTGCGGCACTCGATCCTCATCTGCGGATGCCTGATGGGCGCCGCGCGCGCCGACGTGTTGCTGGATCAAACCTCCGCGGTCGGCTTGCCGGGCGTCGCTCCGCCCGTGGAGTATTCCTTCACGGAATCCACGGCACAAGCGTTGACGCTGACACTGACGGATTTGGCGACGCCCGCCGCCTTCGGCTCCCTCGAGGTGGCGGTGACCCTGAACGACGCGCTGGTCGGAACGGCGACCGTGAGCGCCACCACGCATACGGGCACCTTCGCCATCCCCGCCGCCGCGGGCAATTACACACTGCATGTGATCGGCGTTCCCAATGCAACCCAGGGCATCGGCAATTTCGGCATCTGTGTGGCACCGACCGCCAGCGCGGCGAGCTGCAGCGTTTATCAAAATTCAGGCAGCATCACGACCCCGGCGGCGACATCATCGACCGGCACATCGACGTTGAATACCAATTTCACATCGACAACGGCCGGCAACTATATCGTCACGCTGACGGACGATGCGTTTCCGGCGGCACTGCAGTCGCTGTCGGCTGGAGTATTCAGCGGCAGCAACGCGATCATGGTGAATATTCCCTCGGGAACTCCCACGCCGATCACCTTGGCGGCCAAGACCTCGTACCAATTGCTGATCGCCGCGCAGGCGGGTACCGCGACCGAAGCCGGTCTTTACGGCATTCGCATCACCGACCCGAGCGGTGCGATCGTGTTCGATCGCACCTTGCCGGTGGGGATCTTGCCGGGCTCTACCGTGGTCGATAGCACGACGGCGCAAAGTTTGAGCGTGATCCTGACCGATTATGCGTACCCGGCGGCGCTTTCCAGCGTGGGCGTGGCGCTGACCCAAGGATCGACGCTGCTGACGGAACTCACCGATCCCGGCAGCGCGACCAATGTCCCGGTGGCGGCGGGAAACGTAGAAGTCTGGCAATACGCCGTCGCAGGCGCGCAACCGGGGACTTACAGTCTGAATCTGTCGGTGTATCAGTCGAATCCGGTCGACAATTTATACTCGACCACCCAGGTGGTGAATCCCGCGCCCAGCACCTCGGCGACGAGCTTTGCGTTCGTGGCCAACCTACCTACCGCGGGAACGTACAATCTCGTGGTCAACGACTTTCAGTTTCCCGGCTCGCTACAATCGATCAGCAGTCCCACGGTGGCCCAAAATGGCACGGTGCTGCCGCTGAGCAGCGGTAATTTCACGGCGGTGCAAGGCCCGGTCGTGGTGCTGGTCAATGCCTCGCCGCCGACCGGGAGCCTCGGTATTTTCGGCGTCACGGTGCAGACCACAGGTACCACGCCGAGCGTCGTGCTCGATCAAACGCAGGCGGTGGGTGGAATCTTCAATACCCAAACGATCACGGTGGGCATCTCGGGCAATTTCAATGCCAGCCTCACCGATCTCAAGTTCCCGCAAGCGTTCGGTACCCTGGCATTCGTGCTGTCGCAAAATAGCCAGGTGCTCGGCAAGGCCTACGCCGAAGGAAGTTCGGGCACTTTTCAGTACAGCTCGACGCCGGGCAAATACGTGGTGACGTTGGTCGCCATCCCAAGCTCAGGGGTCACCGTGCCGCCGAGCCTGGGGAATTACGGTTTGTATTCGCTGCATGTGGCGTCCGCACCGCCCACGGTCAAGTTGACCTCCAGCGCCGCATCGGTCGCC
>Ga0209611_10000969_pt1 | contig 46814 bp, 37 predicted proteins | sample S1TSphgellanicum_3_FD_187693 | JGI IMG/M metagenome (GOLD analysis project Ga0209611, IMG submission 187693) | Host-associated microbial communities from peat moss isolated from Minnesota, USA - S1T2_Fc - Sphagnum magellanicum MG (SPAdes) (version 2) | ecosystem: Host-associated > Plants > Peat...
TAGTGCAAAACCCATGAGTGGAGTGGAGTGGAGTGGAGTGGCCATTAAAAAAAACAATGAATTTATTAGTCTAATGAACAAGGACTAATGAATGGCACTCACATTTTGTAATAATGAATGTTTAACACAAAAAAAAAAAAAACAAATACAAGTGTAAATCTCATGGGTTTTCAAGCTTATATGGTTCCACATGAATATTGGGGAATGGGGTTTGTATGGTACCAAGGAATTGTGTGTTGTTGTACTTGATCATGTGCTGGTGGTGCATTATGTGTACGATTAGAGCCCCAATGGCAATGGCATTACTTTACGTTGTTAAGGGCATTACCAAAACAAGGGGCATGTGAGGTGAGAGTTTGAGCACATGGCCAATTTTGGGTAATGCTCTCATTAATTAGAGTTATATGGTATAAAAAAATTGATGCAACTTTGAGAGAGCAAGGGTTTTATGTTTTTCATAACTTAAGCTCATTGTGAAAACAAAACATCCACTCTCAAGAGGTGAAAGAATAATTATTTGCACTATAACATGCATGCCCTCCAGCTATAATAACATTACAAAATTCTAAGAGCTTTTTTTGACGAATTTTTGTAGGCTTTGTAAATTGTACTTGTCAATTTAGGCCTTCAAAGGTTTTGGTAAGGTTATACAGCTTGCAAGGGAGCCTCATAATTTTTAAACCATTGTTGTTGGGGGACAATAATAATACCCAAAAGAGAGTACTAATAACTCCTTACAAATGATCAATGAAAGCTCATCACACTTACACAATCATACTCTCCTTTGTGTTCATGACACAAATTGTGTAATGTAAGTTAAGGCTTCCCCCATTTCAGGTAGTTAGTTACCCACATAAGGGAGCAATTGCATGAGCACAAAGAGTTGGAAAGATGAGCCCAGGTGGTGGGTAAGTGACAATAACACCAATAACAACCCAAATTGATGCAACAATCCCACCAAATCACAACAAACAAACAAACAAACAAACAAATAAATCAATCAATGGATTCCTATCTCCCATTCCTCCCACACTACATGAACACACAACTAAACAATGATATTGGCCACAAGTAGCCAATTCTTACCTTACTTAGCCCCCCCCCCCCAAAGAAAAAAAAGGCACAACCCAATTACCTAGTGGGGATACTAGTTTTTTTTTGGGGGGGTGGGGGGAGGGGAAGGGGGTGTGGGTTAAAGTTTGGGGTTTTTGTTTCTTCTTCTTTTTTTGAAGGCACAAATGAAAGAAAACTCCATTTCGAGGAAACTTGGTGTTCGCTTTTATTGTTGTTGTTGTTGTTGCGAGATCTCGAGGGCCCCCCCCCCTTCCCCTTCGCGGTGTAGTGTCTTTTCTTCTCTGTTTTATCTGGTTTTTGTGAGACGGGGATTCTGTTTTCGCAAGCTTTTTTTTTTTCCTGCAAAGGATTGGTGAAGAGAGATAGAGAGAGAGAGAGGAAGAGTTTTTTTTTTAATGAAAAAACAAAAATATTCCGGTTAGTTGCGGATACTGTTTTTGGTGTGTAGGAGCTTCATTGTAGCGGCTTCTTGAAGAACTAGTAAGGAAGCATGTTTGCTTTCGGGCGATCTGAGGAAGTGATGCTTGTAGAGTGAGTGAAGAAGCTGTGCTTGAACTCTCTCTCTCTCGCTCTCTCTCGCTCTCTCTCTCTCTCTCTCTCAGAGAAGCTGATTCGATGCTGCAAGGATTTGTTTTTGTTTTGTTTGGTATTCGTTATCGGGAGATCGAGTACCTCTTGTTGTCTTTTTGGTTTTATGGCGCGATTCATTCCTAGAGGAGCGCGCGGTGTCAGATAGAGATAGATAGAAAGCGAGAGAGATGTCGTGGAGATTGATGCACATAGAGAAAGACTTGTGGTTTGAGGTGTGCACATATATCGTCTACAAGCAGTGGAACACCGCTTGATGCACAGGGGGGAGCGAGAGTGAAGCTTTGTTTGAAGGAATACGGAAAATAATACTTGTGGAGAAAGAAGTGGCTGCTGTTAGGCACATTGGAAGAAGAAGAAGAAGAAGAAGAAAATCATTTGCTGCAGCAGCAGCTCTTCGTCAGGGACAACGACGGTAACGAGAGTTCGAGTATACTAATAACTGTGAGAGTCTTTTACAGCAAACGAAGGCAGACATATTATGTGCTGCTGGCCTTCTTGCGTGTGGATTCGAGGCGCACTGTCCAAGACTTTTTTGTAGCGACAACAGCCTCCTTCTTGGAGCAGCGGCAACAAGATCATGCAGTTCCGAATTCCGCGGTATTCTCGCTCTCCTCAAACCAAGCCAGCGAGCGTTGTGAAAAGTCTTGTGATGACATTATGACTCTATCTTGCGCTTTCTGAATCCAGCCAGCTTTAGATCCTGGAACCTTCTTCTCGCTTTTGAAGGAGAAGGAGGCCAGCCAGCCAGCCAGCCAGATAGCGTCCGTCAACGTTTGCACGTCTATAATCGATTATCACGTCGCAAATGCAGGGATGAAGAAGTGAGAGAAGAATATTACTGCAAATCAATCCAGATAGGTAGGTAAGCTGCACAGCAGACCACGCGCAATTTGCGATAGTTGGCAGTTTTGTTCCGCAACAGAAATACGTGCAAAAAGCGTTCGTAACTGCCAGTTTCCAAAGGTGCACAACAATCGGAAGCTGGTATTTGCGAGGAGGAAAGCGACAATTTCAGAACAGCAGCAACTAGGACTCTGGTTCTAACTCTGCATCAACTTTTTGTTGCAGGAAAGGTTGAAGAAGGCCATCCTCCTGCTGGCTGCTGCTGACCTAGTCTCTCTCAATATGGATAGCCTTCTTTCGTCTTCAGGAAGAAGGGAGGGAAGACTGGTAGACTGGTCTCATCCCATGAACAACAATTCCACACATCTACTACCACCAAAAAGCCCAGGGGGATACTCCATGTTTGGGGGATCAAGCCTGTTTGAAGGTGGCAGCCTGTTCAATAATGTCCATTCCAGCTTCCCGATCCGTGATGGTAGTAGCCATCACCACAAACGCACTCCTTCTGCTGGGTATCTTCCACAGGTGCAGCCTTCGTGGTTGGAGGAGATTCTGGAGTCTCCCGATCATGGAGACCTGGCCACAGTTAATAAGAAGGGCTTGCATAGGCGAGCTTCAAGTGACTCTGTGGCATTTTCTGAAAGCCTTTACAACTCTGACATTATGGCAGGCCGCTTTGCAGCTGAGGAGGAGAGGTACTCTGCCCAGGGGGGTGCACCACCTGGTGCTCATACATTGAGGATTGAGATCCCTGACTATAATGGGTGAGCATCTCTTATTTTCTTTTTGGCAAACACTCCTTTGTGAGGATTTGAGAAACGAGTTTGATCTGTGCCATATGTGGACCTAAGGTGAAAGTCATGCATGGCTGTGTTAACAACTGTATGTATGGAGCTTTCTTGAGCCTTTGTATCAAGGGGTTCATGTGTCTTATGCTTCTGAGGGTCTATAGAAATAGTCCTGTGGTTTTCTTGCAGTGAGAGCTGCTGCACATAGATAATGTGCAAGAGATTTTAGGATTTTATGAAACCTCCGATTTTAGGTCTTGCTGTGATTCACTGGTGCAATTCACCTGCATTGTTGGATATCAGAGACTTGTAACAATAGACAGAGTGAAGCTCCAGCAAGTCTGGAATTACAATAGTTAGGGTTCTCTACCACATTCATCCAGAAGTTGAAAGCATTTGTTAACAGGTTCTGAGCCTCCAAATTGTAGAGAGCTTGCAAAGATAGAGAGCACTTGAACATTGGAATGACATGCTTGGATGATTGTCTATTGCATTGATAGGCTAGATGAAGAGCAGCTTATGTCTGTGCTTGCCAAGATGGAACCCTTTGAGAGGCAACCCAAACAGGGGGCTGAGGGTGGTGCTGTTATGCGTGGGGCTTCTGTTGCTAACATTCCATTGAGGCTCAGTCCATCTGGTGACAACTGGGCCTTGGAGAGGGGCATGAAGCATCCGCCTAGGAAGTCACACCATGGCTCTGCCAACAACATGGGCATCTGGGAAAAACCAAGAACACAAAAGGCCACCAATGTAAATGCTGAGAATGCTTCTGATAGTAATAGCCACAGTGAAGGATCCAATGATGACCAGAGAGTCCGCCTTGGAAAGTACAAGAGTGAGCCTGAAGTTCAAAGCACTAGTGAGGGTGATCAATCTCACCAAGGACAACAGGAGGATACTCAAACATCATCTGAGCAGATTGATCCGAGTCTGGATCCTAAGAAAGCAAAGCGGTGAGGTTTGCCCTACTGCTTCTTTGCCAACTTTGGTCCTCATTTGCAGGACAGAATCTTGGTTCTGGAATTTTAGCAGTCGGACATGTCAAGTCAGGTTCTTGAAATCCCAGCTGGATTATTGTGTATCCCTGATAACTAGATTTGATTGTGTACATGATTTCTACTTGCCAAACTATACAGTGGTTCTTGCTTTTTCACTTAAATTTGTTGCCTAGTCTTTTGGCAAGGATGTTGTAGCATACCATGACAAGGCATTGTTGCTTGTTGTATGCATGATCCTTTAGGATCACTTTGTCCTCCAGGAGGTAGTACATCTGTGCTAACAAGAATTCTGATTTGGGTAGAGGTGGAAAAATTGCTTGTAATATAGAGTATGTGAAGAGTTTGCTTATCTCTAGTGGATGTGATATGTTTGCATATAATTAATTTGTTTGCAAGTTTCTTTTGCAGGATTCTTGCAAATAGGCAATCAGCCCAGAGATCACGAGTGCGGAAGTTGCAGTACATTTCTGAGCTAGAAATGAGTGTTAATGCATTACAGGTATTCAAACCCTGAACTAGGAGGGATATATGTGCACCTGTCTCAGATCTAGCCTAGATGTGGGGGAATAAAAGTATCAGTCTCACACATTGTGAAGTAGAAATGAAATTCTGAAGAGATTGGCTTGCTGTTCATGGCTTCTGTTCTCAGCTGGTTTGCAGCTCATCTTCTACAAGACTGATCAGGTACAAAGCAACAAGCAGTTGCTGAGTACTACAATTAAGATTTCATTTAGTGGATGCAGTGTTACTATTCTAACTGTTGAATGGAACCTGGTACATTTTGGAGGTTTCTTTTTCTTCCTTACCCTCCTTTTGCTCAGCATGATGTGCATATTAATTGCAGAGATTTCACTTAAAACATCATAATAAATCTAGTTGTCAATGTGTTTCTGTTCATGCTTGAAGCTCAATTATTTGAGCCTAAGGAAAATTGTGCTGGACTGCAGACAGAGGTCACCACTCTCTCACAGCAGGTGGGTTTGTATGATCATCGAAGAGCAATCATGACGGCTGAGAATGTTCTCTTGAAACAAAAGTTAGCAGCTCTTGGACAAACTCAACGCTGCAAGGAAGGTGTGAGCTTATTTGATGATGCCAGCAAGTGGTTGTAACAATGCGATCTCCTGCCGAAAGTTACTTGCATGAAAATGCCAAGATTTCAGATCTTTGTTGCTATCAGTTAAATTCTTGCTCAGGCCCTATCATGGGGTTACATCAGCTTCTATTGGCTCTTCAACAGATGGATTTGTTAGTACCTACTTGTAAGAAAAAATGTGATTACTATGAAGCATTTCTTGTCGTCTGAGCATGTGTATTGTCTGGTTGCAGCTCACAATGAGGCCTTAAAGAAAGAGCTGCAGAGACTGTTGTACCAGCAGCAGCAGCAGCAGCATCAGCTCCCTCCTCTTTCTCCACCAGGCTATGAGCTTCAACGACAGCAGTTTAGCATGCTGGATCTGGGCTCCCAGCAGCAGCAGCAGCAGCAGCCACAGCTTCGACCTCTTTCTCCAATTCCATAATTGTAGCTTCCTGCATGGTTCTCTGAGTGGCTACATTACTAATGTCTCTTTTAGAAACCTCAAATGATGGGGCCTGAATGCCAGTGTAACAGCAGCAGTTGTAGAATTTGACTGCTCCAAAATGGCAGCTTGATGGATGTGCATGGTGATGCAAGTAATTTGGTATTACAAGTGTAGTCAGTATTGCCTTCACCTGTTACAGATCTTGGCATTGTGCTCCCAAGTGTGAGGTGCCATGCAGATTGATAATTAGTCTGTCAGTATTTTATGAGCTTGGTGGTATGGGTCCAGCATCCAGACCAGATGTCCTGCTGCCAAATTCATCCAATTTTGTTCTCAATTCCCTAATGTGGAATCAGTTCTTGTTGAAACTTTGTGCCAGGAGTTTCAGGAACTACTTACATGATGACAAGGATGACTTTGTGATTGTTAATCTTCTTCCAAGCTTCATGTTCAAGACCCAAAGGTATTGTGAATAGAAAGTAACCATGCTTTTCTTTCACCTGCTACATCTGGGTGGTCCTGTTTTCCTACTATATTTCTCTGATTTGCAAGCATGTAGAGGGCAGTTGATATCTAGTTGTCCCATCATGTCAAGGTGGAAAGTAATATCCTTGAATAATTTGTTGCACTGCTGTCTCAGCAGTTATGACCAGTATGTTGTGTTGTGATAATCAAAGACACCAGAGTCCCAGAAGCGATATTCCAAGAGCACACACAGCACATGGTGATGTTGAGATATGGTGGGTGGTGTGGGATGGTGATTACCGAGATCTCTTATTTCCATCTTGAGCTGGGGCAAATGTGATTTAGGTAACATGTATTCTCTCTTTCTAATAGTTTCAATGCTTGACATTGTCACCATGTGCATTTTTGTATTGTTATTTCCAAGAGTATAATATATACACAAAGGAGCTGTTGGTTACTTCCAAATAGTTGTAAAGCTCTGGAGCTAACAAATCATTAGATGTTGTCATGTCGGAAAGAGAAGCAGTGAATAGTTTTGACGGCATCTGAATGTTGGTTGTTACTTCTAATTGTCAACAGTGGTTATCAACATTAGTCTTTGGGTTAGTCTCTGGATCCTAACTGTACTGGTAAGTAAGACTGGAGTTTCTGCAGACAACTCTAAATGAGATTCAAACTTGTGTTCTGGTTGGCAAGCATTTTGGTCTTAACTATTATACACACAAAACCTCCAAGATGCAAACCCTCTTTCTCAGAGGTTTTGCATCATCATCTGAGAAGGTGACACAAGATAGCTTATAATTCCATAGGGGACCCCGATTGCCTTTATTTTGAAGGCTCAAACAATTGGCTAAACCCTAAGTGGGCATGAGTGATTCCTGTTCTTGTGTTTGCAACTTGCAATCAACTTAGTTACAGGTCATTTTGTTTCTTCGCAAGTGTATTCATTAAGACAGCTGACATCAAAGTGGACAAAGAAAAGTAAAATTAATTTCGATTTGTTTACTCATTCATATTTGAAGATTGTTTGGTATTAAAAGTGTTCATAATGAATGGCATGTCTAATCTTTTAATTTCATCCCATGTTGGATAATATGCTTATTATGGACTTATAAATTATTTAATACTTGAGTTCTCTCAAAAGATTAGATCATCGCAACTCACAACTCATGTTTTTTGAGTATTCTGTACTCATTAGATTCATGTGTAATGATGTAGTATATTTTGAAGATGCAAGCTTTTACTGATCTAAGTCAAACAATAGCATTGGGGTTGGTTAACTTTCACCTTCCACCCTTAGTGGACCCCTTGACCATTTCCTCTCCCGATATTTCACATGATGTTTGACATAGTTGAGTGATGCTTTCTAATTTAGCTTTGGTTGTCAAAATTCTGAAATCAACAATTGAGTCAAGGTCAATCTTGTTTGTATCCACAATACTATGTTGTTTCTTCTACTTCACTTCTAGAACACACAAAATTGGATTGGAGATTTTTCATTCTAACATGATTTAGTTACTTGGGTCATAGGGGTAGTTGCACAAATTGCTCATTAAACAACTTAATTGATCACAACTTCAAACCCCTAGGTACTAATAAACATTCCCCCATTGGAGCACAATTATGAATAAATGACCTTGCATTGCAATACATCCTTATGCATCTGCTCTCTTTTGTAGGGAACTTTTTCACTAATCATGCGATTGTATGCAATTTAGCGTAATTCACTTACAAAAGTATTTTTCTTTACTCCACCACATAACGATTTCAAGATCTACTTCTTCGCATCTATTGTGTTTGTTCTTTCACCCAAATTAGCCCAAACAAATCTAATTCTTTGCATCTATTGTGTTTGTTCTTTCACCCAAATTAGCCCAAACAAATCTAATTCTTCCCAACCTTCTAATGTGCTTTCTACAAGAGATACAACATCACTAACATCCTCCTCCCCACAACCTACAGACATAACAATGCCAAAAGCCAAACGCTTTCATTGAATCTTACATCATTTCCAACAATGTTAGGTAGGTTGAGAGAGAATAAAGGCGTATCATGCTAGTTTCTTCAATCAAAACACAATAAAATGATTTAAACAAAGAAGAAACTAGATTTGTAACATTGAAAGATCACCAAAGACATTTTAAACACACCATCAATTAAAAAATTCTTAGAACTTGTTTACATGAGTGTTTGTTTATTCTACTTCGACTACTTCAAAAAAACATCACCATACCTCCTTGAAAAGAACAACTTGAACTTCAAACACCTTCACACCTTCACCTTCGACACAAATTGACAATGGGAGATGTTTCATAACATCTTCACAAAACAAGAATGTCAAAAATCAACAATGCCAAGCCACCACCTTATTTGCATGTTTGTCTCCATCTAATGATAAACAATTAACAAAATTAAAGTTAATAGCTTTGTAGTTGTCGCCTAGAAGCACCAAGTAACAAGTTTATTTTATAACAAATATAAACATAAACTTGTGACATGAGATTAGGTCCCATGTGAATGGGTCAACTTTTTGGATGAAGACCTAACTAGACGGATTTATTGTTGCTGATGAAAAGTGAAGAAAGTGCCAAAACAAGTGGTGGTTGATGGATAAGTCTCTATGGAATTGGAGAGATTAACATTTTGTTTGTGGTTTGTTTGTTTTGTTTGCTTACAGATAAGTCTTTAACGGTTTAACATTTGCAAAACTATGAATGCTTTCAGATGGTTCTGAGTTATGTGGGGGAGCTTCCACAATAAAATCTAGTTGTCAATATTTCAAAATGTTTACTGGACATAAATGATGGTTGAAGCCAAGGGCTTTGGGTTGTTCTCATGTTAATCAATGAAGTGTTGATGAAAAGACTCTACAATCAAGGAAAATTTGTGATGGAAGTTTAACAAGGAAGAGATGGTTGTAAAATAAATACCAAAATATATCTCTAGTTATGGTAGAGGTTTTGGGTGTGTTGGTTTGGTCTATGTGTGTGTTCAAAAGGTAGAAGTCGCATGCATTTGAACAATTTTTGGATGAATGCTTTGGATCATGTTCCTAGTTTTCTATCAACTTTTTTGAGATCTTTGTTGTGTCAAATTTGATGATAGAAGGTTAAGGAAGTTCATGTAGACATAAGGTAAGATGAAATGTGAAAATGATGAAAAACATAGGAGATTACCAAGTTGATCTATAGAGGCATGATAATCTCAAGAGGGACTATGCTTGTGAATAAGTTCATCTTGTGAGGATTGTACGGGTTGTTAGGGATTTTGCTTGGGTTGGGGGTGAATACCTATATCTACATGAATTCCAAGTGAAAGTTGCCATATGGATTTCATGGGTTATTTGTTATAATTATTTGGTGATTGAACCACTTGTCACAACCTTTAGTTTTTGGAGATGTGAGTGTTGGGATATTTGTGAACAAATTGATGTGACAATATGGGAATATTTTTGGTTGAACATGTTCAGTTATGTGTTTATAATGCCCACGAAAAGACCATGGTAGCTCATGAGAAAATTCGAAAGGATATGATCCACATCAAGTCCATAAATTAAAATAGAATAACTTGCATTCAACTTGGCTAAAATATATGTTGATATTTGCATCAATGTTTATGTAGTTGAAAATGTAAACATGATATCACCATAATGTTGATCATGTTGTAATGAAGATGGAAGGAGCGTTGCAATTAGTTTACTACCCTTCTTTTTGGTGACAAAACAACAAAACAACTTTTCACTTGACATTTTCACGAAGAAAAAAACATTGAAAATCAAGTACACAATCATCCTAGTTGTTATTGTCCCAAACAAGTAACTAATATTTCCATTCAACATGACATAGTCACACACACAAAATAACCATCCTAGTTCTTAGTGTTCCAAATAAGCAACCACTATTTTTCAACCATGGTCGACATCACACACAAAACAACTATCATAATAGACAACAATGACCTACCATCATCCATGAAAAAAATAATACCCTAATTTCCACAATTCACATTCACACACTTTTGAATCACAAACTATCTTTGAAATGATTTATCACATAATACCTCTACCCTTTATTACAAGTATCAAAGTTTTGAAAAACAAATTCATATGTTGTGACACTAAAAACAACACCACCCAATCCTCTTATTTGGACTTGTAACATTGTTTATTAAATGATCAAACATGGTGATACAATTGTTTCACAATCCCCACCCATAAACATGGGAAAATGAGACAATATAAAATGAAAAACTATTTAAATGCAAACCACGTAAGCTAATCGTTATAATCAACCACTCAAAAGATCAAATTAAAATCAATTAAGCTTGTGTTCAACTTTCAACAAGTTGAGTGTCCTCATTTTGTCTTGTAATAATCACCTTCAATCTTTACCTTACACATAAAATATGCATACTTGATACCCAAAAAAATAATTTATTGGTGAAATTAAAATCAAAATGTCCAAAAATGAAGTGATTTTAGAAGGTTTAATTTTGATTGCCAAAAATGCACCAAAAAAAGAATAAAAAATTGCTAGATTTCTATAGTTAGTTTTTAAGTGTAAACATGAATATAAAAGGTTGATTAATTTTTTTTTTTTTACTTCATATGGAGTTTATAACCAGATTTGGCTAAAATCTTCCTAGGGATAATATAGCCACTTAGGCTAGATTTTTAAAATCCTAAATAAAAAAAAAGAAAAAAGAGATATACATTCTCGTATTTCTCGTGGAAGAGGATTTCGGAGTCGACGCTGCAACGACCAGACCGGCGTCAAATCCCCGTCACGCGCTCCCCGGTTCTCCCGGCCTTGAATTCGCGGCACGCTGCTAGATCGGTACGTACGACGAGGAAGTAAACGATCGCTTTTCTGCCTGCGCATTCTGCCGATTCCAAACACGCTGATCGCGCCGAGCTTCGCAATTGTTGCCACTGTATATATATGTGTGTACTCGCGTGTGTCTGTGTCTGCGTGTGTGTGTGTGTGTGTGTTTGTTTGATTGTGTTGTGTTCTTTTATGTGTGCATTCGGTGATTTTATGAATTGTAGTTTGTTTGTAAGATCTTGATGCTTCTTCTCTTCTCTTACCTTCCTTTCCTCCGTTTTAGACAGAACGCAAGCTGACGCCGCTGCAAACAGCCTTGGTGGGTCATCTTGGTGTACGACATACAGATATACTTTCTCTGGTTTGAATTTTCGTCTCCACGGTCTTGTTGCAGAATTGTTACTTTGGTCGAGAAGAAGAGGATTCCAGACATTCCTTCAAAAAATTGTGCGTGTCATTCTTAGGTCAAAATAATTGGAAGAAAAGCGCGACAGATTTCGGTCGGTGACTTGAGCTTTATGCAAAGTGGCAGCAGCTTTTGGGTGGTGAAGATTTGGATTCGAGAGTGAGACTGCATTCGCAACAGAGCTGCTAGACTTGCTAAGTTTCTCTTATTTGTGGATCTGCCGCCGCATTTCTCGGTCTCTCGCATACACTCCAAGGATTTGGGTCACCCCGTCTGGTCGCTTACTTTGTGTGCCAGGACAACAACAACAAGGGTAGCATTTGTTTTGGGTGTGCATCTCTCTGGATCCATAGCAGAAGCTGAAAATGGGTTGGTTTTTGCCGTCCCACATGGATCAGGGGCTCATCTTTGGGTTGCTAGGGATATGGCACATGTACAACACATTACAGCACTTCATCACAACACCCAAAGAGTTTCGAGCAAGGACGTGGTTTTTAGCAAAAGGATTACCGACAGTACTAAGGGGCATGGAGCTTTGGGTGCTCATGTTCATAGTGGTGGTGTTTGTGTGCAAGCAATTGTCCCATGCAGGCCAAGACATAGCTTCAGGAATCATCCTAGCTGAGCATCTCCAGAGATTCCAGCATGTTACATTCGCTGCCTTCTTCTTGATTTATGTGGTGGTAGGGCTTGTGACAGAGCATTTTCCAACAATCCTGCCTCTTCCTCAAGGAACAGTGCATGCAACTTTTGCTTTAGGGTTCTTGATGGAACTTGTGGTTTTCCACTTTGGACATCACCCTGGAACTGATCTTGAGAGCTTCGTCCACATGCTGATGCAGCTCATTCTCGTCTGTTTGGTGACCTTCATGTTTCTGGAGATTCTATGGCCTCGCAGCATTCTGATTGCAGTTGCCAGATGCATGGTGCTGCTAATGAAAGGCACATGGTTTTTCCAGATTGGCTTGCTCATCAACGTACCTTACCACATTCCTCTTGGCTGCAGCATTGGTGAAAATGATGACTATCCACTGTGTGCAACTAAGCAAGCTGAGATGCGGGCCAAATCTCTTCAAGTTTTGATCTTTGGCTGGCAGGCAGTTGCAATTGTATTGGGGACTTTCATCGGCTATGCATGTATGCTGCATTACTCTCATTACTTTTCTTCTAGACCAACCATCATTATTCCTGGTGTCACAACCCCAAGGTTTAAAGACCAGCAAGTCTACTTTGTGGTGCCAGAGGTCGGTGATAAAGAGGATCACGATAGTGGTGAATCTGATGGTGGTGACCTTGATGCTGATGGTACTCCCATCATTACTGACTCTTCCACAACTATGTCAAGACGATTGAGCAGTAGAAACCATGTCCTCTCCACTGACATAGTCTAGTTGGCATTGGCTCTTTTGTCACATGGATTCAGTATCAGAAGATTTCTCTCTCTTCATGCTCACAACTGTACTGCTGCTTCATCAGAGGTGGACAATTTGTGCCAGTGATAAGAGGAGGTGGCACTGTGTTGCTGTCCAAATCTTTACTTGATGGCAAAGACACTAGGTAATTCCTGATGTGGCTACCCACATTGGACTGGCTCACCATCACATGGGACAATTGAGTGATCCCCTGCAACAATCTTATGACCTGACATTTCATGACCTATTGGTGAGGTGGTAGTGCACTAGGTATCAGGATTGGTTTGATGCTGAATGAGCATGCTCCAAAACATTTGTTGGAGAGTTGTTTGGAGTTTGTGATGGCATGTACTTACACAATAGATCAGAAAGCTTTAAGAAAGAGTTCATCCTATATGGAGTCCTGCTGATCATTAGGTACTTGAACCAACATGTTAGCAGTTTTACTAGTTCCAGTATGGAACTCTCATCTTTATATGTCAAGTTGTGCAATTCAATTTGACATTGAAATTTTGTACTATAGCAAAGATGGATAGTGCACATGAACATTTGACAGTGCAGCTCAGGGAGAGCACTGTTTGTTGTTCCTCTTGTTCACTGCAACCTCCCGTCTGCCTCTAAGGGGAGAGACTATGGATTTAGTTTTCAATTGATCCCACGTATTTTAGGAATGTTTGCCAGGTGTTATTATAAATTATGAGTTGGACTGTTGGCTTCATATTCACTGAAAGTGGCATGCCATGCATCACATAATAACAAAAGCTCAAAAGTGAGGGAAAGTAGATGAGTTTGAGAGCAGGCTAAAAAGAAATACCTTTTCTGAGCACCAACACAAAGAGCATTTGCACTTGTCTTTGACACAATCTGCAAAATTAAAAAAGATCCAGAAGCTTGCCAGGAGAGTGGAGAGACAAATCCCTAAGCAATATGGGATTGAGAAAAGAGAAATCACAGATTGATGTCAAACAGACACTCTACAGGAATTGAAAATTCTTGGCAATCACAAATCCTAGTTGAGATTGTCACATTTAAGGTCTCTCCTGAAAACTGAAACCACAAGAAATAGGACCAATCCATGCTTGATAGGAGCAACCTGTAGCACAAATGTCCTAGTTGAATGCTTCAAATGAATAGAGCACAAGAAGGTGATCTCATGTTAACTTATTCCCAAACTTGCAATCAAAAGTGATTTTGTACCTTGTTTTCACAGGTATGGTACTGCAAGCAGAGCATTACATGGGTCAATGTATCATCAGAACCAATTGATAAGAGTCATATAGGACTGACTGGCTACAATAAAGTCTTGAATTTTATAACCCCAACAGTAAAGAAGGCAATAGCCTCTTAGAAAAGCACTTTATATTACAGGCCAGTTTACATACAGAAACTTCATGACACATTTACATGAACCAATTGCCTTAACATAGAGGAGGCAACTGTAGATTTGCATATACACACACTCTAACATATCAAATCCAGGGACTGCTGCAATCTCTAGATTCTTCAGATAACCATGATCAACTGAAAACCCTCCCTGCTGCTTTTCTAGATTCTATCCATGCTCCCAGAATCAATCCACAAAAGAGAGGAGAGAGATCTAATTGGTAAATGATCTCCAAGAAGGTCAGAATTGCAGATCAACTGTTAAAAGTTGGGAATGGAGTCATGGGTAAAAATTCACACAGTGAGAAAAACTTAGTAGGATTTTCTACATTGAAATTGGAATGCTGTAGTTTGTTTGAAACAGATTGTTAGTTTGTTGCTTCAAACATTTTCTGACCCATTTACCTGCAGTGATCGCTATCACACAAACAACAAAGACTGCTACTTCCTTGCTTGTTCTGCAGATTTTTGGTTCTGCTGAAGACCTCCATATATCTGATTGGGACTGCACCAACCACTGCAGAGCATTCCCATTTCTAAAAACTAAAACCCCTCGAGAGAACAACTACAGTCTCCAGATTTGAAACATTGAGCATTCAGGACCAAACATTGCTGCTTACACAGCATCATTCAGGCTGGGCTGCACACTAAAGTACTGTTCCATTCCATCTGGATTGCTGCAGGCAGGAGGATAACTCATTGGCAACATGTGCCAAACATTCTTCATGACCTCATAGGCAACTATAGGTCTCCTGAAATTGCTGATGAAGTAGATTGAGTCACATATCCGCATGCAATTTACAGGTGATGGAAAACCAGGAGTATCAAGATTGAAGTCTGCAAACAGTTGAGAAGGCATTTCAGCAACAATCTCCCATCCCATCGTCCAAAGTTTCAGTCGCCAAAGCCTGATGCCAACTCCTCTGATCAGTCCAGCCATCAAGATGCGCCCCTTGTGTTCCACAAGACAAGGAGATTGCAGATCCCGGCTTGGTAAAGGAGCTGATGGTGTGTGCCACTCACGATGGTGAATGTCATATGCCCTTACAAACATCCCTCCACGAAGAGGACCACCCTCTACCAAAAAGTACAGTAATCCTTCACAAACAGTGCTTTGCATGCTCTTAAAGCTTAGAAAGCTCACAGGGCAGCGACCGATCACAGTCCAGGTTGAATTTCTGGAATCATACTCCACAATTGGTCCTCTATCTGGCCATACTGTGATGATTTTGTAGCAAAAATTCTGTCGGTCATGCAGCATACCCATGATGGGCTGTCCAATTTGAGGACATTCTGGAGGCAGTGGAGGCAAACACCGCCATGATTTTGTCAAGAGGTTGCATACCAGAAGCTGGTGCAATGTACAATTGCTGTCTTGTGCGGCATATTTACCAAGAATGCAAACCAGTCCTCCTGCTGCTGCAGTCACAGCACGCTCCATCATGTTGTAAAGAGTACTGAGAGGAGAGTCCATCAGAGCCAGCAAGTGCCATTTGCTGGAGATTGGGTTGTACATCATGGCCTCACAACTTGAGACCGCAAACACAAGCACATGATCTTCCCCATAACAGAATCTGCAGTCATATCGCTGTAGGAAGCTTGGAGATGACAAGAGGGAGTGCCATTGCTTGCACACTGCTCGCATGCGGGACAAGCTGTGGCTGGGCAAGCAGAGCAGGACTTTGTCGAGAATGTCATCTGGCAATCCACTCCATACTACTACTGCTTCTTCATCATCCATGATGTGCACACCAAGAAGGGACACAGCAAGCTCCTTCTTCTTCTACATCCTTTTGAACACAAACAATGAGGCCCGATGTGCATGTAGAGGCACATCTAGAAGTACCCTTGATGCCACAAGAGCACGGCTGAACACACAGAGAACACTTTCTGGCTACCTCTATACTTCCGGAAGAAAGACATGCATTCCGGCTACCAATTCTTCGTAAACAAAACCTGTACAAGATATGCAAAGCAGCTTTCTTACATCACGAGCAAATCCATGGAAAAGATCCCTTCTCAACCAGCAATTCCAGTACAATCTTTCTTTGCGCGTGCTCTGTTACTCTGTAATCACAATATTTTCTTCACCGTAACAGGCACTGACTTGCTTCAGACTAGACGAGAAAATTCACCAAAAGAAATCTCCATGGAGATGATCCAAGAAAACAAAACAACAGTTTGCCGGCGGAAGAAGAAACAATCAGGTACGTACCTATAAAGAAGCAATTGCAAACAAGCTCCAACATACGTCGAGCAGCAACGCGGAGAGGGGCAGGAGGAGGGCGTATTCTTTATCGGTTGCCACTCTTTGTCTTCGAATACCAGCAAGTTCACCAAAATCGCGCAACAACTGGACGCTGGAAGAAGAAGCGGAAAAAAAGAAGAAGAATCGCGCATCAAACTCTCTCCCCGACCATCACCAGAGAAGAGGAGACAAAACATCGCTCAGAAAAACAAAAGAGGGATAGATGGAGAGACAGATAGTGCGCGGGACAAAGCAGGCGTTTGTCCTATTTGTTCGTGGGCGAACAACAAGCGCGGGCGGGGCGGGAGAGCAGGCGACGAACAAGGGTTTCGTCGGTTTCTTCTTTCGTCATGTTCTTCCATTCGGCCAAGAGTTCTGTCCTCGTCTGATGTGCAGCACGTGTGCAGCAGCAAGCCTCATTGCCTTTTCGTTGGCAAAGAATCTTAAGCGAGAAAAAAAGCTCTGAAGGGGTTTAATATGTCCTTCTGTTGTCATGCTCATCATGCTCAGCTTCTGTTCTCTTGTGCATGATGATGAGCTTGGGAAGTTTAGAAGGAAAAGTCTTGTGCAATAGGTAGACAGAAATCTACACTTGAAGCAAGTAGCTGCTCCTATTGCAGTGCTTGGCATTCAGCAAATGCAAAATCTGTTGACCCATATGGGTCAGGGGGGCTCCTTGTTATTCCAGACTTCTGCATTTGATGCTTGGACATCCTCTTTGTCAATTGCCAAATGCAAAATAGATTCTTTATACCTAATGGGTTTGCCTTGAAAATTTCCGTGGATTATCATCATATCCTTACCTACACCCACTGTCAGAAGTTGATGAATAAGTAGTCATGGGTAGTCATGGCAGCTGAGCTGATGAAGTCAATGGGTTAGCCATGGCAACAGCTAGCTTGTCACTGCTATTCCTGATGAAGGTGATAGTCAATTCTTTGTGAGCAACTCTCATAAGGTTTGGTTATGACTGCATGCATGTTACCTTCAAATTTGTTGTGGATGGTGATCTCTCTGCAATTTCATAGATAGTTCTGTCATACAATCTGACACTGCTCCTGCAGGTTGGCAACTAAGTTTAGAGGTCAAAGAATGTGGAGTATGTTGCATGGGTCATCAGTAAGGCACTTTTGACATTGTCAGGATCAACATGAAATGGATGGGGAAAGGGGGGTTTCTTTCTTAGAGAAGTTGCCATGGTCAATACCACATATGCATGCTCAGCCCAGAGAAAAGCTCAGAGTAATAATTCAACAGCTTCTTCTTACCTATCTAGAGCTTCTTCGCTTATAAAGTCCAGGACCATCAAGCTAAAGCTCAAGCTCTAGATAAATGCTCCAGATGTATATTGCAGCTGATGCAAGAACTGGCTTGATTTGGTTGGGGGAGCATATGAGCCTTCTCAGTTGCCTCAAGTGGTGATGATCCATCATCATCTGCAGATCTCCGTGTCCTCGTCACCATCATCATCATCATCATCTTCAGAGCTTGGTTTCCTTTCACCTTCTGCAGACAGCATCCATACCTGCTGCTGTCTCGTTTCCCTCTTGTGTCTGTTGGACTTCATGTTTCAGTTTTCTACAAGTTACATTTCTCTGCTTTGATCTGTCAATTGCAGTAACTGGTTGTTAATAGACTCGCCTTTGACAACAGCTCAAATTCCAGAGAGACTTGATATCCAGGACGAGGAGGAAGAGGTCCTTGAGCTGTTGTTGTTGCAACCTCATTGAAATCCTACTGCTGTAACCCACTCATTACCCCAGTTTGCAAGCCCAGTCCAGCAGCACTATTCACCCACCTTGCTTGCTTGCGTACTTACTGGCTTGCTTGTTCTCCTTCTACTGCCAGTCAATTACACATGCCTCCTTCTGACCCCCCCCCCTTCCCATCCATTCCTTCTTCCTCTTAAGAACTCTTCAACAAGTAGATCGCCTTCTCTCTTGTCCTGCAACAAATGACGACACAGCAAAATGTGTTCATCGTCTTCACGCAACGTCTGCATGAAATTTACCAATGATGGGAAAGAGCGTAACAAGGAAGCCCTGGAATTCGCTCGCGCATGCCATGGCGCTCTCTCTTGTACTGCATATCTTGTCGCCTTGTTCTCGGGAGATGGGTTCTAGGGTTGCTGCGTAAGGACAGCGTGATTAGGGTTAGGGTTTAGAGCTCTAGGGTTTGGAGTTTTAGGGGTTGGTGTTTGGGCAATTGTGCGAAGTACGTGCTGCTTGTATTCTCTTCGTGTTCCAGATAACTTGGAGAGTTTTCTAGTGATGGCGCGGACGAAGAAAAAAGGACATGGCGGCAAGAAATCGAAGGTAGTTATATCTATTTTATGCTCATTTTGTCTCGTTGTGGATGAATTCGCCTTGTGAGAGACCTGGTTTGCGTTCTGGCAACTTTCTCTTTGGAAGGCAGGCTCTTGTTGATTGAAGATCACGTTTTGTGCTTGTGCTTTCACCACACTGTTTCCGTTGGCTGTTTTTTTTGTTTTTTTTTCCCCAGAAGAAACAAACTAGCAGAGGTTTGAAACTTGCTGCAAAGTTTGCTGTCTTTGTATCCCTTCACTTCCTGTGTTTTTTTCGAGCTGCTGTTAGTCTCTCTTTTTTTCCTTTCGTTCCGGAAGGAAATGGCTCCGGAAGACTGCATTTTAGTAGTGGCAACAAAACTCAGGAAGAATGTGTTGGGGGGGGGATGACCAGGCCACCCGGAACGATGTCATGCAAGTGGGAGAACCGTCGAATGCCATTCAGCAGCCTCAGCAGCCAACCAAGGTTCACCTTGTGTCCTCTTTAAACGCTCCCCTTTGAAAGGCATTGGAAAACCCAGAAGCCTCTCTCTCTCTCTCTCTCTCTCTCTCTCCTGTGTGCATCGTATGCTTGCAATCCCATTTAGCTTTTGGTTGCTGATAAATGTGCAAAAAATTGTAATCTATGTGGCTGGGGATGTCATGTAGCATTCTCAATCTTTTTGTAGAATTCTCAATCTTGCCGTCCAGATTTGAAGGTCTTGAAGGATGATGGATAGAGTGTTGAAAAGGAGGTGTATGAGCGCAGGTGTGGCAGCCAGGTGTGGATGGAATGGAAGATGGGGAGGAGCTTCAGTTTGATCCAACAGCATATGATTGCCTGCATGCTTTCCATCTTGGTTGGCCTTGCCTTAGGTGCGAGAATTTTTCCTTCCCTGGTTTGGAAGGGCTAATGTAAAATCTTCTGAATGCTGCACAGGATACTAGGTATCTGGTTGAACTTGTTTGTGTTGAAATTCAGCCCTCAGATGGATGACCAGGGCATGTCCTAATTGTGTGACTTATGTGCATGGATCCAGCTTTGACATAATGCGAGATTCACAAGGAGTCTTGCGCACAGATTTTCCCCATTCTCTTTTCTGTGTTTCTGGCACACAGGTGGGTTTGTTCACACCTTAGGTGTAGACTTGGAAAGTGTTCTGCACTCAATGGTGTTTGATGCTTTGATACTATCAAAGGGCCATCTTGAGGTGCTTTGCTCTGTCAAAAGCTTCACAAGTGTAGGTGACCCATGGTAGTACCCAACCACAGGATGCTATTTGTAGTGTATTGCAATGGAATCCAGACCACCTTGACACCCAACAGGGCACATAACCAATTACAAGGACATGACACTAATGGTCCCCTGTCATGGCCCACATATCTTTTGCAGTGTGAATGGCACGTTGTGTGGTCTCTGTCTTTAACAAATTCAAGAACAATGACACTGCAAGTAGTAATGTTTTGTTGTGCAGGCAGATCAGCCGGCCAATAATGCAGTTGCTGTGGTGCGACTTGCTAATATAACAGGGCAGCGGCGTAAACCAAAGACACCATCTGCTATGGAGGAGGATGAGAGTGAAAGTGAAAGCGAGAGTGAGAGTGATGAAGAAGAAGATGAGAGCATGGAGACTGAATCCAACCATGTGTCTCAATCCAAGCATCCTGTATTGCAGGTAGCATTCACTCCCCTGTAAGCAGGACCCAAAACACCTATACCAGTGAGGCAATGACATACCACTGCAGGTGTGCTAAATAGTTTCCAATGGACTGATGAACAGTCAACACTTTTGTTTACTATTGTATTTTATGCAGGTTCGTTTTGTGGCACATCAAGGGTGTGTGAATAGAGTGCGGGCCATGATGCAACAACCCCACATTGTGGCAACTTGGGGGGACTCCGGCTATGTCCAAGTAATAATCCCATTTTCCCAACAACCCTGCTCACACACCACCCCAGTGACTGCTGAGGTTTGAGAGCATTGGGATAGAAGAGGTTATGGTGAATTGATATGCATGGAAATGTGATGAGCAGGTGTGGGATATGGCAGCACACATCCGATCAATGTCTGGAGGTATTCCAGATGGTCCAGGTCTTCGCACAACTGTCCGTCAGGCTCCTCTCCAAATTTTCACAGGCCATAAGGATGAAGGCTTTGCCCTTGATTGGAGCCCTATAACTGCTGGCCGTCTCCTTTCTGGTCAGCCCTTCTCGTTCAATTTTAAAGGGCCCAACAGATTGCGGTTGTTGACTCAACAGTTTCTTGATTGCTCCTGGCAGTTCTATCTTCCCTATTTTACCATTAGGGTCAGTGGGCATCACAATCATGTTCTTGTTTGCTATAGGGGATTGCAGGAATGCGATTCATTTATGGGAACCTACAACTGGTGGCAAATGGATAGTTGATAAGAAGCCCTTTCAGGGTCATTCTGCCAGTGTTGAGGATTTGCAGGTATTTCTTGGTAGCTGTCAACTGGCAGCAATTGAACTTACATTGTGCAGAAACAAATAAAAACAATTATATTAGATTATGTGACTTTGGTACTTTCATGTAATTGAATTTTGTTCTCTTATGAATCTTCTGTGCTGACAGCAAGGTAGTTGAGTATGTGCTGATTTTATGAATCTTTTCTGCTTCCAATGCAGTGGAGTCCTACAGAAGCAGATGTATTTGCATCATGTTCTGTGGATGGGACCCTCCGGATATGGGACACACGGCATCGGGAGCAATCAGCCATCTCCATAAAAGCCCATGATGCAGATATTAATGTCATTTCTTGGAATAGGTAGAGCCGATTTTCCTTTCAATCTGATCTTTGGTAACTCTTCTGCAGTTGATACTTTCCAAGTGTAACGACTTCCTTTGTTGTGAGAGTAAATGACTGTGAACACCTTTGCAATCATATGTTCTACAGAAGTAGGTTCATACTCTTTAGCAGTATATGGAATGCCCATGTGGTAGTTGTATCTCCAGCTTTACTTACTGCATTTGATGGCATGAAATTGCAGGTTAGCAAGCTGCATGATTGCATCAGGTTGTGATGATGGAACTTTCCGGATTTGGGATCTAAGGTCACTCAAGGTGTGTTACTGTCTGAGCTTCAGGAGCTTCAGTCTCTTCCATTTGTTTGAATGATAAAGGGGATTTTGGACAATTGAGCCTGAGATGTTATTGGCAATGTTTTGAATTGCAGGAGGATGCATTTGTAGCTCATTTCAAGTACCATAAGGGTGCAATAACATCCATTGAATGGAGCCCACATGAAGCATCCACCCTTTCTGTAACATCTGCTGATCACCAACTGACGTATGAACTCTTCACCCCTGTAAATTATTGTGAACTTCCACAACTGCTTAGGGTACACTTAATGTATGTGCATTCTTGCATTTTACAATCTCCTACTGTTTAGTGTTGTCATTTGTTGACCACTTTGTCTTCACATTTAACACCTTAACTTCAGCTCAGGCTGTAATGAAAGATCAAAGCTGTTTTGAAGTAAATAACAGGTAGACTCCAGAAGCCCTGGCTGGTTTTAAGATTCACTGTTTGGGCAACACAGGATTTGGGATCTGTCATTGGAACGGGACGCTGAAGAGGAGGCAGAGTACCAAGCCTTCCTCAAACAACAACAAGCTGAGGCCCCTGCTGACTTGCCTCCCCAACTCTTATTTGTCCACCAGGCAAGAACAAACTCCCCCACTTTATGTTGACAGGACTATGAAGAGGAGCCTTCTGCTAGTATACCAGTTTGGGGATTGTGAATTATGAGTTCAAGCTTGGCTTGGCTAAACATGTACTACAATCCAGTCATTGTGAATCAATGAGAAGATGAATAATCATAGTTGGGGCATGGGTTCACTGGCTGTGCCTTGCAGGGACAAAAGGATTTGAAAGAAGTCCATTGGCATCCACAAATTAAAGACTTGTTGATTTCAACTGCTGCAGATGGTTTTAACGTATTACGACCATCAAATCTTGAAAACTTGCCAGGGGCCTAAGGTTTGAGGCCCACATAATAGTACTCATCTTGCTTGGATTGTGTTTTGCATTCGGAGATGGAAACTTTTGTGAATGCCTTGTTTTTGTAAGCTGAAGGTTATCCTTTTGTAAAGTGATGGTTGTCATCATAATTGTGTCAGATGCCAGCCTGAGCTCCTTCACTGCTGTATGAAAGAGCTCTGTGGAAATCAAGCAAGGATGAATATACTCCTTACTAGGACTACTCCCAATGTCCTGTGTCAGGTTTTATGATGGTCATATGTCGTGCTAGAACTGCTTATCTTCAGATCTCATCACAACAGTCCGAGGATCTGGTTTCTTATTTGTTCCTGGAACTTCTCTTTTTAAGTCCAGATTTGGATTGTCAAGGGGGCAGTCATGTGCTCCTGCAAAAGAGATATACTGAAACGGAAACTTGCAATCCCTGAATGGAATTTCTACCTTGAACAGAATGAAGATTTGATACAACATAAGTGCAGATAACTGTAGCAATGTGTTCAAACCAGAACTTTGGTCACAGCCCCCCCATGAGAAAGCAGCTCAGCTCTCCCCAGTGTTGCCCAAAACCCACAATTTGTGGACAGTAGTGGATCAGCGTGCATGTAGCTGTCAATGTAGAGGTTTATGTCCAATCCTTGTATGCAATATGCAGTGAGATATATGCATTATGTGTGTAGGCTTGGCAACATGCATGTGGATGTGTCTTTCCTAGAGGGAGGACCTGTGTTGAATATCTGCACTGTTTGTGGAGGCTTGGCAACACGTGTGGATGTCCAATCTCTGCATGTACTGCTCTTGTGTTGGATAACTCTGTTGTAGGCTTGACAGCCTCATGCTGAGCAGTGGGTAGCTGTAGAGAGCCAGATAATTGAAAAGGTCAATGCAGAAACCCTGTAATTTACGTTGTCTATGAAATTGTTTCTGTTAAAAGCCCACTTGTGTACTTAGCAAATTATTCACCTGTGACCAGTAGCAGTGAAAGAGATTCTGTGCAGCAAAAACAAGGCAAAGAATGGTGGTAGCTGATCTGGGTGCAAGGACTAAGATGTGACCTGGTTCAAATCACACTCCAAGTGAGGTAAGCTGTGGGATGTTATACACCCACCCACTTATGACAGCTACCAGAATTGCATTGCAGCTCAACATGCATGTTGCTCGTCCAGGTGCAAATCAATAGACCAAATCCCCAAAACCAGTTTCTGGAAAGAAGTGAAGAGTTGGTGGTACATGCCAACTGAAACTTCTACACAAAGATAAAAGGTAGGAGATGTTTGTTGTGTAGACAAGTTTTCTTTTTCTTCCAGGTACAGTGTTAGCTGGCATATTACAAACTGATTTACTGCTTATCTTCAATGACGAGTAGCTAGCTCTGAATGTGTGATGGCAGGCATTACGAAGTGAAATGATCAAGGCAGGCCAGTACAGCAGGAAGTTATGAAACATAATTTTACTGCCATATGGGCTTTGCCCTGTGTGTGGGCATTAGGCGAAACAGAATGCCCACCCTCAAGGTCATTACAACATTTGGACTGCTATTGATCAAATGAGAATGCTCAAAGGATCAACCAAATAACCTTCTATAAAACTGCCAGTCATTTCATGAAATCTGCTGGTTCATTCCTTGAGGAAAAAACCAGAACTGGAGGTTTTTTGATTCCAAAATTTTCAAAAAACTGGAACTGGAGGTAGTAAAGAAAAATCAAAATAACAGCCCAACACTGGTAAGTATCTATACCAGGCAAGGTGGGACAGTGGGTTCTGCCATAGGATGCACAGAGTGCAACACACTTTTGGGGGTGGGTTTGTTGAACCTTTCATGATGCAGCTTCTGGTTGGTGATACTATGCCAGAGTGATCAGCTAGTCCAGGAAAAGTATTGAAGAAAAGTTCCATTCCTTGCAGAAAGTGAGAGAACCATCAACTAATGATCATCAAATATCCAACAGTAAGTCTGCTACAAAGCCATATGCAACTTATATTGCTCATCAACATATTACCCGTCCCACAATATGTTGATGGTAGCTTGACATGTAGAATTGCAAAAATTTGTCTTGTAAAGTGTCTGTTATGATGGTACATTTTATGCAGGATGGACAACTCAACAAGGTGGAAACAATGTTAGAAAACTGTAAAACGCTGTTGCTGTTTTGCCTTTGTCACTTAGGGCAATTGTGAAGCAGAATTTTGCTCAGTTTTGAATCTTGTTGAACAATATTTTTCATCTTGTGTTTATGGAAACACAAGATGAATTCAATGGAACAAGTTACACCATAAACACAAGATGAAAATCTTGTTGAACTGGTTCCATAAGGAAGGAAGGGTCTTAACATTATGACTACTCATCTTACATGTGTGACATCACCTAAATTGTAAGATGAGGTACAAAATCTCCATTAATGGCCACCATCCATCTTACATGTGTTATACAATATACAGTAGCATATAGCAAAAGACAAAATGCACCCATCACAACCTGAATTTGTGCCTTGGAAGGTAGAACCAACCAATTCTCATTGGTATCTATTAGTACATTCGATGCAATACCTCATCACATGTGTAACATTCTAGTTTGCCCATAATGAAAATGAAGAAATTGCAACCTGCCTAACTTCTTGCCTAACTAGTACTTACATAACGGTCTCACCTATTATGGCAAAAACCCACCCAAGAAAAACCTTGATGTTAGCCACAATTAGCATGGTTGCAAGCCTCTTCCTTACTTGCCATGTTACCACCTTCTTGGAATCATGGCTTTGGAACATGGGGGGCTTATATATTGTGCTATCACAATGATTTTTGCAGATTAGCAATACCATAAAATAACATTTGCCAAGGTGGATAATTTGTGCAACCCAAAATTGTTGAACTAGTCGTTGGGTGAGGTGGGTGAGAAGATATTAGAGTTATCCGTAAAGCAAGACAAACACAGCACCAAAACCCTGAGTTTGGTCATACATAGGGTGAGATTTTCAAGAAACCTGCAAAACAGTACATTAGCATTCAAGGTGGGGGTGAAAACCATCAATTTTGGTGGTAAACTGAGTTTCATCCCGTCTTTCCTTTTTCCTGAGCGCCTCCACTGCTGCTACATATATTTTCCCTGCTCTACCTCTACAACTACTATACTTAGTCTCGAAACTTGTGCATCAAATGCTGAGTTCGAGCATTTCGTACTGAGGTGCAGCATTTCATACTGAGATTTAATAAAATGTCCTTACTTTGCGGATACGACTGAAAGAGGGGATGGGGGTTGAAAGGAGGCCCAAACACAGGGTGAAGACAGGGTTACTTTAAGGATAACTCTATTATTAAGAAAAGCTTTAAAGAAGTTTCTGATTTTTACAATTTCGATATTTGAAACTCACAAGTTCTTTCGATATTTTGAAACTCACAAGTTCTTTGCCCTAAGTATGTAGGTTTGTACAAGGAGATATGATCATAAGTTTCCAAGAACTTTTCAATGATGCAATCTAGTTATTGGAAAATAATGCGCAATACCAAAGAAGAGCCACCAGGCTTTGGATTACACATAACATGGAAATGAACTTCACCTACCTTCTGAACTATATGTATCTCATAGTTGTTGTTGAAATACTCACAAAAATGAGCAGATTACTGCATTTTTTTGTGAATGATTTCTCAGAATGGTTGCCAATTTCTTGTGCCTGTTTGAGTGTGTGTATGCATTTTATCGCCTATCCTAAAGTCAACAGAGGATTAGACTCTTTTAATTGCCTTTGAAGTTGGGCTGCTCATCATGCCTAAATCCATGCAAGTCTTGATTACCATTTTATTGATTAGTGCAGTAATTAAGGTCAGCTCAGAATATCATTGGTCAAATATTTTAAATGGATGAATAGCCAGAAATGAAGTATATTGGCAAATGTTCATTTGGTTGTGGCACTATGATGGTTAATCACCTTGATTAACCATTGTAATTTGAATCCTACTGAAGATTACATATAAATGATAAGAAGTTTGGAATTCAAACTTTGGTATCAATTTGTAAATGTTTGATCTTAATCAATTTTCTGAAAAATACTTGGAAATTTCAATTTGGGGGGGGGGGGTCAAACACCAGCTTTTAGGGCCACCCAAAAAAATGCAAGTAAGAAAAAGAAAGAATATATTGAAATGTTTTTAAATGAGAAAAACATTTCACTTAATCCACAACTACCAATGTAAATATCACACACACCTAAGCAAGAAAAAAATCTTAGTTTCCATTAGTTATCACATAAAATTATTTAGACTTGAACTATAGTGTTAGTTTTGCCTTCATTGCATGGCATATCTTGGTGGGTTATCTACCATGGATGTCTCTCTAACAAGACATAAAAGGGATTTGATTTGATTTTGTAACCACTTTTACAATCACCAAGAGTCCAAGTCACTAGCTTACTTATGGTGGAATTTTTGTCCTTATCCTAAGGAGTCCCAAACTTGCTTCTCTCAAGTCAAAAGAAAAAAAACACACACACACACACACACACACAAAAGAGTCCCAATCTTGGCATGTGCATTGAGGTGATTAACATTGATATCCAAAAGGAATGTGAGTTCTAAACAACATCTCTCTACTTGTGTGACAATTGTAGTTATCCACAACTTAAGAGTATGAAATTAGAATATGACCACCACCATCATTCCACACATAATTTGGCAAGTATGCATTCATTGTCACGTCCTTCATCCAATTATCCAAAGACATTAAAACAATTATCTATCCCTCATGCATAGGCAATAGCAATCCAGTTTCCGGGAAGAAAAGAATTGTGAAGCGCAAAGAAATATCTACTAGATATAGGAAACATGACCAACCATTCCCCTTGCTCGTTGTTTTAAATGGAATCAAATCATCAACTTGGTAGCTACGGGTCAATTGGCCATGAACTACCAATTTCCATGCATAAAAAGTTGCACTTGATGCAACAGATTTAGGGTACCAAAGTACCTTTACCATTCCTTCATCTTCTTGCCGAATATTTATTTATATATACATAATTTTGTTTTTTCACTCCTGCAATAACCATAAAACTTTCCTAAAATAAAATAAAATTCTGGCACTTTTCAAAGATCTGGCCATTTTAGACTTTGAATAAACAAAATAACCATGTACAATAAACAACAATAATAGAATTTTCTAGAGTTTCTGGGCATTGTGGAAAGCTAATTTTGAGAAAAATCAGAATTTACTTAAAATAATTTAATTATTGCTGGAATGAATGGTAAAAGGCATTATGGTATCCTATTTGTCAATGGTTTGGTGCCCACAAGGCAAAACAAGATTCTCAATCTAGATATTATGCTCAAATCGGACAAGGAAAAGCTATGGCACCATCCACACTTTGATAGAGAGATATATCAACTTGGGGTGAAAGTAATAGGTCGAGCAAACCTAGAATGTGTGACCTAGTTAACCATAGCACAACTTTTTGTACATGGGTAAAATTTTATCCCACACACCACATCCTCTCCAAAAGGAGTGTAGTAAAAAGCATGAAAAATTGTGTCGCTTATGTGTATCATTGGTACAAGTTTCACCCAACGACACTAAATGTTGAAGTTCAAATGAAATTTGATATGTTTGCCTTGGTTAGGGCGCACCTTAAAACATACACAAGCATGATTCAATTCACATTGTTGGAATTTTGTAGTTAGTATTGTTTGCTAATCACTCTCTAAAGCAAAGATTGGGTTTCCAAGAATGTACAAAAAGCAAATAGCACTTAATGAGAGAAAGTAAAACGAGTAATACTAATGTTCAAAATCTACTACAACACTCAACTAGCTGTGATTGAAAGGAAGAAATAAATGTCTATATATATATATAATTTTATTTTTTTCTCAAGAGGCCAAGATTGCAAATTGATTTTAAAAAAATTAAATAGAAATTTTATGAGCAAATGATCTTGACCTTCTAATATTCAACAATTATCTGAAACACTAGTTGCAATAAACACTTGGAATTCAATTTCCAAATATAATTACCTGTAAATGGTAAGGGTTGAGGACTTGACTATTCCATAGCACATAACATGTTTTAAAACCTCTTTAATTGAAACGGTTGATTATAATTTGAAATGAAAGGGTTGTAACTTGTAATGAATGTTTATTCCGTCAATATCTAACCCTTTTTCTTCATTTGAAAATATCAAAATGTAAGCATTATTAGATAGGTATCTATTCTTTTCTTTCAAATCGGGGAATTGGGCCATTGTTTGTTTGGGGAAAAACAACCAAATTAATTCATCTTTTCATTAGGCATCCCTTCTCCTTCAAAGAGCCAAAAGGTCGATTTGTATGATTTTAATCTCTTTGAGAGGCTATAATAAACCCTAAACCCTAAACCTGTCTTTAGATGTAAAATCCCCAACAAAGGGAGGGTGATATGAATTCTAAAACAGCCCCAAGAGTACTGAAAACTTAGAGCCACTTTATTAATGGTTCATCCTAGAAGCCAAAAAAGGTTTAGGTCTTTTTTGCCTCAAAATTGACTATGGAAAATCCTATCCTATGATCTATCTAGAATATTTCCCAAAATAAGCTTGTCTCACAAAATGAGGAATGGGACAAAAATTATACAACTCTAAGGAATGCTATATCAAGCTATAATCTATGCTTGGGATGAGGTTGGAAATAGTAGATCCCATTGAGATATAGATGGTCCAGAAGGAGGGGTGGGCCAATTTGCTACCTAGTATGGAGAAATCCTTGGATGAATTTCATGGATGAGTTTCCTAGTATATTTGAAGGGCACCTTATCTACACCTACAAGAGGCCTCTTACAGCTATTATTAGTCTAAAGGTGCATTCACACACTTGGTGTTAAGGACTCTAGTGTTGAGTCCCCTAACACCATGCTAGTCATTTAGAACTTACACCTACTTACCATGAACATTTTACATTAAGTTAACATTCACTTAACATTAAGCTATCGCCCCTTTACTATTGAGTGCCACCTAGGATGCCACCCAGATTTTCATTTAGCACTACCTTAACATCAAGTGTGAATGCACCATAAGTAGTAAAAATCTTCCCAAAGAAGCCACAAAGGTGGCTGCAATAGGTTAAAAGCCCCCATAGGTGGCTTCTCACCATGTATCTCCTTTGGCCTCTGACCATGTACTACTACCCACCAAGCTGTCCTTAATTGAGAGAACATTAAGAAAGGGTCTTCCCCTAAAATGGGGGATTGGTTTAGGGTTTAGGGTTTTACTTTTGGGGGGGGGGGGATTTGAAACCACATCACATACACAAGATGATGCCTGCACCATGTTTTATGATGTAGCCATGGATTCCTTTTGCCACAAGATGGTTATGGGTAGAAAGAAAGGGGCTATTAGGGTAGCACAGCCTATGACTGAACACTCACCCTTGACCAAGCATTTTTGAGTGTTCACAAGTAGGTCGGTGAGCAATTGGCGAAAAGCCTTGGACCATTTGATGCACACCCTATGCGCCAAAACGTTTGGTGAGAAATAATTGTTCTTGGTATTTTGCAAACTTTTGCTCTTTCTCATAAAAATTGTGTTCAGGCATGGGTGTTGGTTATAGCATATGTTAAAGTCCAATGTTCAAGGATATAAATCAACTTATTTGGTGATGGGGGGAGGAGTTGTGAAATTTCATCACATAAATGTCTACATGGATCGTCCTATTTGGACCATATTTATAAACTTATTTGGTCATCATGCATTTGGCGTCCTTATGCAGAATTGAACTTTTATATCTCAAAATCCAATATACACAAAAGATCACACAATCACCAAAAATACCTCCATTTGGGACTTTAACTATTTGGCTTCAAGCTATGATCTAGGGCATATCTACAAAGCTTGCAGTCCATTAGGTAGGGATGTTGTTCAAAGATGAGAGGGTATCTAGTGCATCATTGACAACAATAAAAAAAAAAAAACAACATAAAATGCAAATCCCATGAAAAATCACAACAACCCATGAAAACCAAAGGCATGCTATGTTCCTTACAAATTTTTCCATCAAAACTAAGCATCACAAACTCAATTCCAAGATGCATAAATCCAATTATCAAGAAGTTATCAAACTTTCTTTGCAATAGGTATGCATGTCCAAGTTGGCAAAGAATGTGGAAGATGAGCTCTCAAATATTTATGAGATTATGTTTCCTAGTGCAAAACGTCTACAATCAAAAGTGAAAAAGATGAAATCATAAGGGTGAAAGTAGAATATGAGCAAGTAGATGTGAAAGTAAAAAAGTAGCAAATATATGTGAAAGTAAAGGACCAATATGTTGAGGGCAAAATCCAATTCATAGACAAAGTTTGCAAGGAAAGGTTTAACACATATCCATATTATCATTGGATAGCTAAGCATGTAATCTCACAATTGGAGCATAGAATGCAAAGACACAAGTTTCAATGTGCTCCAACCAATCATAGCTTAAGATTTATACTCACAACCTTCAAAATATCAAGTGAGGATTTGAACTAGAAAGGTTTTGTAGTTCTTTGAATTTATTTTAAACTATTGGTAAATGAAAGAACATGCACACATAATATATTTTGAGATGATTGAATTCTTGTGATCTTGGTCTAGTTTTAGGAAGGACACTTAGGAACTCATCTAGTAAGGCCCATGTGCATCCCCCCTTATGTTTTAGAGGATAGGGCCAAAACAATCAAAGCAAGATGATGTTCAACATGCCCCATAAACAATGAAATACCATGCTAGATCAACCAACTCGAATCACAAACACCAACATCTAATCTATCGAACTCAAGACAAGGAGAACATCCCAATTAAATAGGTTAGAAAAACAAGACCAACAAAACAATTGCAAGGATTCCTAGTTAAGCAAGAAAAGGAAAATGAACTATAGAACAACTAGAAGATGCCATGGATGCAATTAAAAGAAGCATTACATCATTCAAAGGGGCTAGCAATTCCTTCAACATACCCTTAGCCTCATTTTCTAACCATCTAATTGGGAAGACTAGGCTCAAAATAATTGGCCCACCTAGTGTACACATGTGTTGTCAAATTTTTTTTAAAATAAATATAAAATGTTATATTTGTTAATTGGATTTTTTGAAGGTAGGTGTATGGACACTCAACCACATATAACAGCTCAAATTCAAGGCAATTATTCACTTCTATAAACTATTCAACGTATCTCATTTTGGGATGGGATACCCAAGTACTCTTAGTGGTATTGGTTTAAGCGCAAACATCCAAAATTATCAATCAAATTTGCAAAGGGGTTGGAGGCCCTATAAAACACAAGGTCCAACCAACAATGCGTGCAACCCTTTCTACCAAAATCTTACAACATTATACACTTGACACAAATACATAAGAATTTTGATGAGATAAGAATTGAACAATCAAGGTGATAATTAAAATGAGTCTAATTCTAGCAAAAAAGAAATTCACAACAATTGTACAACGGAATTCCCAAGTCTAAATAATTGACTATAAACTATGTTATAAATGTAACTAGAGGGTTGCATGCCATGGTTTTTCATTTTTAGTGGTGAAAAGATAAGAATCAACTACATCGAAAATTGCAAGCTAGGGACATGCATGGCAATGCATAAGAAAACATGGGTTACATCTTTCCTTTTCAAGGAATTTTTGTCATTTTTCATAAGGTTAGTTCATGCAAGCATCTTTCAAATTACTAGGCATATATTGATCAAAGATAAACTTAAAGGTCACATGTAACCCAATAAGTAATAGAACACACAAAAACACCCAAGTTGGACATGGCAACTTTACCTTCACACACATCCTATGCATTGTAACCTTTAGATATGAATTGTTTCAAGCCTTTCAAGATTGCATTTAAAAAAGAAAGATAGCAACATGGTTAAATCCAATTATCAAGAACCAAACAAAACAACTCTTGCCAGTTGGGTTGATAAGGCATTGGAAATTTCACCAAAATTGGGTTTAAGGTTATAAGAATCTAGTTTATGAATGCAAGGGCCATGGACAACAAGACTAGGCCCAATGAATTGTATACAACTACACTAGATGTGAACACATCAAATGAAAATATTCAAAATTCAAATGAAGAAAGCAATTTGAGTATCGAGGTTTGGGGAGAACATGGAACTACATAAAAGCAAATAAACATATAATGTGCAAGAGAATTTGTTGAACTAAATTATAATGCTAAAGACTTGGAGCCCAATGACCTAAAATATTATGTGCAACAACCTAGAAATTTTGCTAATGCAAAGGAGATGGGGCCAATAAATCAAATCAATGAGCTAATAATACACTTATAATAGTCTATGCATGAACTTACTTGAGATTGAAAATGCTACAAGTCAAACTCCATAGGTGTTTTGTTTTGCAAATGTTATTCTCATTGCCCCATTTACCTACAAGAAAGACATGAGGGATAGATGTTTTAGTATATACAATAGATTACAAATTGTGACATCTAATGACTATTTGAAAATTTTGCAACAAAAAACTTTGGATAAAGAGGTGATTGAATAAATTAGAGAGCATAAAAGGAAGGAAAGGGAGGAAAAGAAAGCAAAGAAAGTAGTTGAATCATTAAACTTGACTTAATGAATAGTTTTAAGGAGGTCATTCCATGTATATTTTAGGAAGCACATGAAGCAAAAGGATATTTTTTAATATACTATGAAATAATGGCATATTTTTATCATATTCTAGATATATTCTAAGTATATTTTCAAAATATTCTCAAAATGAATTATCTACACCCTACTTACATTTAAATAAATTAAAATTTAAACCTTTTCTCAATAAGTTGCACCCTTTTTTTTGGCACACCATTTGTAATAAAACGAAAGTGACCTCCTTAGATGAACAGTTCAACATATGGTTGAAAAGTGTCATGCAAGAGTAGAATTCAACAAGGTTTAATTTACAATAGCAATTAGCAAAATAAGGGATAAATTCCATTACAACTTTCAAGTTAGTTTCAAAGTTGATCCAACCAAATAGAGGGTGTAAACTTGGGTTTTACAAAATCAAAGCAAATAGAGGTTAGGGCAAGGGCTATGGTTAGGGCATGTGCAAATGGCAACAACCTACCATGTAAACTAACCAACAATAAGAGAGGTGGGGAGGAGGGGTGAAAGAAGCAAGTTTCAACACTTGGGGGTACTAGTAGAAATGAAAATGATGAAGGTAGGTCTAAGAAGAAACAAAAATGGGTTTAAGAAAAGACAAAAAGGATGAAGGGGGTCTAATCAATGAGGAAGGAAGTGAGTATGGGAAGAAAATAACACAATCTAATAGCGTTACAACATGAAAAACACTTCAATCAAAAAGGTGGGATGTGGGTTCAAGAATTGATGAACATAATAACATAAAAAGATTTTAAAAATTTGATGAAAGAGAGAGGAGGGAGGTGAGCCTAGGAATTGATGAATACCAAAAGAATGGAAAAGGAAAATGGACAACACAACCAACCAAATAGAAAGGAGGGAAATATGTCCAAGAATTAATGAACACCAAAAAAACAGAAAAGGATGGTCAACAACATAAATGATTAAAGAAATAAGAGGGAGGTGGGCATGGGTGGTGACAAACACCAGAAAAGTGGAAGATAACGATTAAAACACAAACAACCAAATAGACTCTAGATAAGTGGAAAAGGATGATCACAACACAAACAATTAGAGAGAAAGGTTGAAGGAGGTGGGCTTGGGTTGTGATGACCACCAAAAAATAAAAAAGGACGATAAAACAACTAAAAAAAGAGGAGGGAAGCAAGTACAAGTGGCAATGAACACCATTAAGGCAAAAAAGGATAATCAACAATGCAAACTAACAAAGAAAAAGGAGGGAGGTGGGCCTTAGTTACAATGAACATTAAAAGAATAAATAAAAAAACACATTGTGCATTGAGTTAATAAATACTTGTAAACAAATACCAACAACAAGGAACAAAAAAAAACATCCATGACTTTCACCAAGCTCATCCAAAAACCTCAGCAAATACCTATAAGCACAAATGGTTACGTTTGGTGAAAAATTACACAAGGTCCAAATTGAAAAAAAAATATAACCAACCATTAACCAAAACCACAAGGGCAACACAAAAAGTCCAAAAAGAAAATGATGATGAACATTTTTAATTTTACAACCAAAATAAAAATGCACAACGTTCAAACTAAGAACACAAAAAGTAGGAGAGGAGGATGAAAGTGATGTTGTTGTCAAATGAAATTTATTCATGTATAGGGTGCAAAATCTTTGTTCAACAATCTCCCATGTGTTTACTTGAATTCTATTTCAATAAAAAGAAGTCACCTATTTTTGGAGACCCATATCGCCTTTGTTTCTTGACCAAATTCAATGATTCAAATGGCCCTTGGTGCTCCTAGAGACGGGCTACAAATTAGTTTTTCCTTATAAATCAAAACCAGACATGCAACAACTTGGGTGCTAAAGGTCTTTAAGTCCTAAAGTGTTTGGTCATAATTAAATTGTTGTACCCTATGTATAGTTGGTACACCCTTTAACATTGTTTGTGAGGTCCATGTATTTATTAGGTGTGTTAGGATATCAACTAACTACTTAGTAATCAATACCTTGAAGCACTTTTAAATTTGCATTGCACCTATTGTTAGGGTTTTTAGATTTAGCTCACTTAATGCCCATAGTTAGTAATGATGACTTTATGTGGTAGGATGTGAGTTTGTTTTGGTTGGGGTTTCAAAAAAAATTTAAATAATATCAAGATATTTTTCCACTAATTGTACCAAAAAAATTTACATGGGTCAAATCTAAGAGAGAAAATGTGAATAGTCCAAATTAAGATAGTTGATGTGGTAGTGGTGATTTTTCACATGCATACATCATTGGGCATCAAGATTTTGGTTCAAACCTAGAAATGTCAAAAAATGTTTAAATAAATTTATATAGACATTTTGATTTTTTTTTGGCATGATTATTTCTTACACATGTGAACCACATTTTGGCCTAATGAATACAAATAACCATAGAACTGGTTGAAAACAATTTTATTTTTTTGTGCAACCTTAAATAATGAATTTTATTACTTTCAAAAATTCGGTATGGTTTATAATATAATTCAATGCATCCAATGAACATTTCCAAATAAAGATGTAAGCAACATTTATCCATTAAAATTTTGACATCAACTTGATAACTTAATGCATTCCTTGTTTCAAAAATGTAGTGAAACACTTAATATAATTAGTTGAAAGAACTCAAAAGGACATTTATATAATATTTATGCATTATTGAAAATTATCTTCATTAATTTAACATGACATCATTTTGTCTATTGGCATACAATAATCCACTACAATTATAATGATGTAAATAGAATAAAAACCCAAAGTTTTTCTATAGAATCCTTTAAACATTCCTTTTTGGAAGCCCAATTATGAAAAGATTGGGGTACAAAATGTAACCATTTATGTTGTGGTGTGCATTTTCACATAGTGACATGCAATAATGACACTAAACAATGTTGATGCCCACTTCGAGGTTTGCAATGACCCTATCTTTTTATTTTTTTTGGTTCCTTTTTTCTTAACTTCCCTTTTTTTATCCTCTCTTTTTGCCTTCACCTCTCCCCCTCTTCACTTTCTCCTCTCTATAATTCACAACATGTTCTTTTTTGTAAATTTGCTATGTGCTTTTCTTTGAAATTAACAACACATTCCTAGGTGTAGTCACAATCCAATGAACCAAAAAGGGCATTAAATTGCAAAAAAAAGAGTCAAAATAATATAAATATTTATGTTTTTCCATTTAAAACCATGGCAATCATGGCAAGTTGTTTTTTTTCATTTATATGGATGTCAAAGAATTCAAACCAAATCCATTTGATGAAATTTTAAGTTTAAATTTTGATTTAGGACCTTTGAAAGTGAATACCTATGGTGTCAAACAAAAGTCCATTCTGCAAAAGACTATCAAAAGGACTCATATAATAAAACACATTTGATTGGAAAAAAAATAAAGAAGATAGAGACCTATTAACCACATTGAAAAAACAACCATACCTTAAAATAGGTGAAATTCTAAATTTAAAAAACTCAAAGAATTTTTTTAAATTGATCCAAAATGTTAGAATTTTGAAAGTCTTTTACCACATATAAATGATGTATAATCTACATGATGTGTTAAAAAAAAGTTGTAGCTTATTATGAAAGAAAACATAAAAAATTTTAAATGAATTTTTTATCATTATTATAAATAGAACATTGAATTTACAAGGAATTAGGGCATTTTCAAGAATTCATATTTATTCAAAAATGACAAACAAAAAAACATGTCATATATTGGGACAACTATAAACATTTATTATAAAAAAAATTGTTAAAAACATTGTTCCAAAATTCATTCATATGAAATAGTTTCTTTTGGGAAAAAAGACATGCAGTCCTTTTCTAAAGTAATCATGTTGGCTCATTGTATCTTGTTTGCACCCTCCTATGTAAACAATTGGTTGTCAATGTTTGTTTTTTTCTTTTCTTTTGTTTGTTTGAGTGTTATTACATTGTGTTTGGTTGTCTTTCTTGTTTTCTCTTTCTTTGTTTCACTTTAATTGCATTTAATTTTGTTTATGTGTGCTAGTTTCTATCTATGCCATGTTAATTTTTACAACTTGTCATCAACTATTATATTATATTGTCTTGTTTTCTTGTTTTTAAAAAATGATTTTGTGGTTTGTTTGTGTAGGTTTCATGGATCATCATGTTGATCTTGTTTTGATGTGTTGCATAATATTTTTGGTTGAAATGTCACATGACGTTTTACATGAAACAAGTCCTTCAACTTTCAACACTATGATGAATCCAAACTTTGATTGATTTCTTTAGTGAACATCTCTCATCATTGTTGATTTGTACAATCTAAATCACACTTTCTAATGTTTGATTTTGTCTTTGTTGCACAATCTTTAGAGTTCAAAGACAATGCAAGTACTTCAATGTTGTAGATTTCATGAAGTTCAAGAAGTTTAGGAACTACTTCAAATGCATAGAAAAGAAATGTTTACCTTCATTGAGTTGTTTGTTGCAAGTGTTGATTTGCAAAAATATCATCCAAAACATATCCATTGTAGTATGATATAGTTCATCAAAGTGTAATCACTAATGTTATTGATAGACTATAGGGAAAAAGGTCATGGTAGAGTCGAAGGTGAGAGAAGAGATGGTCATGGGGGAGGGGAGAATAAAATGTGTCTAACATCAACTTATAGCAGCTTTTTCTAACCTCCTATGTAATATTGAACTTCACCTTGTAAACCTATCTATTATTCTCAAACATTTTCTTTAACTATGAGTTAACATTCTATGCTAACAAGGATTACACCTTGGATTTTGTGTTTTTTAACTTTACATATATGAATGGAATTCGTTATATAATTTGTTATTAAATGTAGGATAAAAACTAAAATTGGAGGATGGGGTTGTTTCGCAAACGAAAGCCCTACAAGGGCCAAACATGAGATCTAAACCCACAAAACAACCATGTTTAAGGTCCTTTCCTTTCATAAATAACTTACAGAATTTTGTTTTCTAATGGATGTTTATGGTTTTCATTTGCAAGGAAACAAAGCACCTTACATGTAAGGTTCCCTAGTTTAAGAAACCTTATGTGCAAGGTGTGATTCTATGGTGTGGCATACATTTCAATGAGGGTAAGGCACCTTCCACACACACTAGAAAAAATCTCATCATTCATTCCATTAGGATAAAACTTATCTTATGTAAGAAACCCATCCAAACCATAAAAATGACTTTTCATTTTGGTAGTGAAAGAGATATTGGATCAAAAAACTTATATACACTTCATTTCACAAATATAAATCGGACCTTATATTTGATCTCATGTAGTTTTTTAGAACCAGATATAAGAAAAAAATTAGTATTTGGGAATCTTCCCCTCCTATGGAATCAACCACATACATTTTGAAATAAATTAAAAGACTTCCTTTATTTCCATTTAGAAATTTTAGTTTTGCAAAAGTAAACTCGCATTTTTTTGACAACCTCAACATATTCATCAAGTTGTATTTGCCTATTAGTTTTTTTTTTTCAAAACCCACATTTGTTAGAATTACAGATTACACCAAAAATTAAATCAAAACGAATCATTATCAATGAATATTTTTGTAAAGAAATTGATAAGCTGTGATATAGCCCTAATGGTCATCATGATGAACAATAGACTAAAACTTTATTGTTGCTAGATCATAAGACCAGAATGTGAAAAGAAAAATAAAAGAAGGATTTACATTTATTCAAAATTTCCTCATATGGAATAGGGCAATATTTTGCCTAGTGTCCAAATTACTTCTCATTACAATTTGTGAGTGTCTTCTTTTCAACCAAGGAGCTATTGGATGGATGAAGTTGCATTCTTTCAAGGCATTAATGATTTTTTTTTGAAATTCCAAAACTTTACCCACAAAACTTTTTCATTTTTCTTTTTTCACATTTAATTTTCTCCTACTCTTTTCATGAAGAAGTTTGCTTGTTGGTTGTTCCAAGGTAGGAAGACTATTTTGGGCCATCGCCCCTTGAATGTAATGCTTGTAACTTTTCAGAAAAACATTCAAAACAAGCTCAACAAGCAATTCATTCTCTATTTTCTTTTTGCAACCAACTAGTTGATTCACAAGATTAGGAACTTTCTCCAAAAAAATCTTCATGGGTATCTTCCTCCTTTTGAGACTTGACAACTTATTTTTAATCAATATCCTCCTTGAGGAAGCCTTAATCTAATAAAGATTAGCAAGATGATCCCAAATCTCTTTGGGTGACCTTGTTTGAAACATAAAGGTTTATGATATTATGTAATAATGTGTTGTTTTGGTTTGGTAGATGTTGCTTCTTGACCTACCACTAGTTTCAAATCAATGACTTCTAAATGGCCAATCAAATCCTCTTTTAACAACACATTTTTCATTTTCAATTTCCAAACATTGTAATTTGATTGATGTAGAAGCTTCTTTGCTTCAAAAACATTGTTTCCAATGCTCACCATGATGTTCGACAAGAAAGAATGGATATGTCAATGACCACTAATAAAATTGAAGAAAATTCTTTGGAGCTCAACTCCACAAAGAATACAACAACCCAATGTTATAAAACCACAAAAATACTACAATTTTGGAGGGAGTTAAAGCTCCAATGCCTGAAACCTTGTAATGGTACTCAAAACATTAAATGATTTAGTCTAGTAAGCTAGTTTTGATACCATGATGATAAACAACATGCTAGATTGCAAGACTAGAATGTGAAAACCAAAATAGAATTTTTTTTGAAATAGCCCTTAGAAAAATAAGAAATTAACTACCTAAGTGAAATTGAAACCATTAAAATGTCATTGTAACTAATGTGGGCTATCCCATTGGCCCACGTGTCATATTTAATTAAAATTTCGAGATTTAAAATTTTATTGAATTTCCAATCACAAAGATTCCTCAATATTCAATACCTAGTGCACCTTAGGTCTAGAAATTATGAAATCACTTCATAAAATCCTAGTCATCGAGCACTTTCCAACAACAATAAAATCAAACCCCAATTCTCCTAAAAACATTAGTTTTGATTTTTATTGAATTTTAAATTATAATTTTTTTTCAATATTCAATAACTTTTGCAAAATAGGCATGAGGGAGATTATGTGTTTTTTTATTATAATGTACATAAATATGGTATTTTCTAGGGGTACTATGTGAGGGAACTTATAATTTTTTTATCTTATTATTATTTAAAATCTTAATATGAACATATTTGAACCATTTAAAATTAAATTTAAAAAAAAAAATCTTGAATTATGGCACCATATATTTGTTTGATTTTTTTCTAAAAAGTTGAAAATGTGAAGAGTGATGAAGGAAGGTGATTATTGCATGCTTAAAAAAATTATACATGAAAATGTTCAAATCTAATTTTTAAAATATATTAATAAATATTTCAATATCTCACATTTCAAACAATGAAAACCATCTACACTTAGAAAATCATTATACACATTGGACGATTGATTTGTTTCCATGTGAAAAAATATTCAAAATTCAGCTTTTGGGTTCCAAAATCAAAAGTGAACAAGGTGTGCATAGTAACTAAGTAAACCACAACTTCTTGCACCTTGAACTTCATCAACTCCTTGTTTGCCCAAGGGATGATACCACCTTATTAGTGTTATCTTATATATGGGAAATTCTAAAATTACACATTTTCCATCCTTACTAGCCATCACATGCAAATGCATTGTGGGAGGGGATTGAAAACATGTGGACCAATAAAAGACATAAGATGATACATGAATTATTTGTAAACCATTAATAATTCCAGCAATTGATTACTTAATGTTAGTCCAAATTCCTCCACGTTTCATTCAACATGTTTTTAACAATGTTTTTTCAATTGTTATCCCTATATTATTAATATAATTCTTCTATTAACCTATTAATGGAACATATTAACAAGTAATATCTAAATTATTTTTACAATTTTTTATCAAAAATATTGATTATTGATGTTTACCCTATATTATCTATATTTAGATTTAAAGAATAAACATAGTTTTATTATAAAATTAATTGAGTTATATTTTTATCCAACAATCACTATATGCATGAGACCTCATATTTTTACTCACATAGTTTTCAATTTGAAAAAAATGTACCCCCCAAAAATTATATGTCGAAACATGATGAAACCACCTCATTTGCACACTAAAAAATATGAAAGTATTAAGTGAAGTAACGAAACAGCTAATGGTATCTAAATAAGATTACTTGGTTCCCAACAAACATAAGCTATTGAGAGTTGGTTCCCAACAATATGAATCTACTGAGAGTGAGTTGGTTCCCAACAAGCATAATCTATTGAGAGTTGGTTCCCAACAAACATAATCTATTGAGAGTGAGTTGGTTCCCAACAAACATAAGCTATTGAGAGTTGGTTCCCAACAAAATGAATCTATCGAGAGTGAGTTGGTTCCCAACAAACATAAGCTATTGAGAGTTGGTTCCCAACGATATGAATCTATTGAGAGTGAGTTGGTTCCCAACAAACATAATCTATTGAGAGTTGGTTCCCAACAATATGGATCTATTGAGAGTGAGTTGGTTCCCAACCATATGGATCTATTGAGAGTGAGTTGGTTCCCAATAATATGGATCTCCAAAGATGTTAAGCATGACAATGGGGGAAGGGGGGGACTGAAAATAGCCCCGGGGATAACATCAACATAACAACAAATTATGAGTAGGAAAAGCATCCATTATTTATAGACCTAAATGTGCAAAAAAATAAATTATAAATTATAAATATAAAAACTTATGTATAATGGATAATAGTGGTACCCAAATATCTCGTAAAAATAAACAATAATATCTGACTTGGGAATTTTTCAGAATAAAAAAGTACAAAAATAACACCCACCCCCACCCCCCCCCCCTCCCGCGGGCCCCCTGGGCCCAACCCCGTTCCCTCCCGCCCACCTTTGGATGCCGTCCGTTCTTCAATGACCTAGATTGCGAACCCGGTCCAAGTAACTATTAAATGATGTCTCGAAACCAAGTTCAATCATCTCTCCAAGCCGTCGGTATTTCCACGATTTCGTAGATCTAACGGTTGATATTGCAGTAGGTAGGGTACGCAATGCTGACCATAGTTAGAGAACGGGTCTTCTCCGCGTCGGGTATGGGGAAGAAGACGTTTCGTTTGGTCGGCCGTTGTTTCTCAGCCCGGTGGGCGTTCCGGGCAGAAGAAAGCTTTATAACCTCTTCTTCTGTCGCAATGGTGAGCTTCGTGGGCGCACTCGTTTTCGTGTTGTGTTTTTCTCTTATGTCCGCCCTCGTCTCTTCTCCTTTGCACAATTGTGCCATCTTCGTCGGGACTTTTTTTTTTAAAAAAAAACTTTTAGGCCGGCTATTTCCAGCGACAAAGGGAGTTGTATCCTACTATTTTCGATCCATTCGCTTCTTTTTTTTCGTCGGATTTCTTACGTAGGCTTCTGTATTTGGTATTTTGCATCATTTGTTTATCAGGAAGTTCTGTCTGTGTTTGAATCTCGGTATATTTGGCCCTCTTTCCACCAACAAGGGAGTTGTATCGCATTTCGATTCATTCGCATTTTGTCAAATTTCTTGCAGATGCTTCTGGATTCGGTACTGGCATCATCTGTTTATCACAAAATTTTGTGTGTCTTCGAATCTCGGCTTTGTTTTGGTCCTCTTTCCACCAACAAGGGACTTGTATTGAATTTCGGTCCATTCGCGCTTGGTCAGATTTCTTACAGATGCTTCTGGATTTGATATTTTGCATCATCTGTTTAGCATTTCTGTCTGTCTTTGAATCTCGGCTGTTTTTTGCCCTCTTTCCAGCAACAAGGGACTTACATTGCATTTTGATCCATTTTCACTTAGCCAGATTTCTTACATATGTTTGTGGATTTCAAATTGCATCATCTTTTTATCAGGGATTTCTGTCTCTCTATGAATCTCTGCTTTTTTGGCCCTCTTTCCAGCAATAAGGGACTTGTATATACATTCGATCCATTCGCACTTAGTCAGATTTCTTACAGATGCTTCTGGATTTAGTATTGCATCATCTGTTTATCAGGAAGTTTGTCCGTCTTTGAATCTCGGCTGGGGTTTTGATTCTGCGTCTGTGGGCGACTCGAGGGCGTTTTCTGTCTCTGATTATTCTCGGACTCCGCTTTTATTTTGCCGCCGTAGTTCCTTTTGGTTTGATTTTCTTGCGTCCGAAAGAGGGAAACAGTGACTCCCGATTTGCGCTCCTGATAGTGAGGGCGTGCTACGGATACTGGTGGATCATCCGTATCTTTCGTTGCGGGCAGGAGGTTGCGGTGCTGAAGTGGGCGTTGCATAGAGCTTGTCTTCTTGCCGGCTTACTGTTCATTTTGGTGGAGACAATATCATCTTGTTGTCCTGAAGTTCTCTTTCTCTCTCTCTCTCTCTCTCTCTCTACAATCCTGTGAAGAGCCGCGTTTCGTAATTTGTCTTCTACACTTCCTTGCGGCGCTTCGGATAGTCGGTTCTGTCTTAGATTTTGTATCTATCACCGCCCTCCTCTTGGCTTCTCTTCTTGTTTCGGATCCCGAAGTTTCCTCCGGATCCCCCATCGTAGTGCCAGGCTTTAGTAGATATACCAAGATGCATGCTTCAAATCTTCTCAAGGCTGTCTTGAAGCCTCGTTCTCTCTCCTCCACAACCTCAGGCAGGAAGCAATCCTTGGTGACTCCTCAAAATGAGGTCACCACGAAGGGCAAGCGTATTTCCTCCTTGGACCATTCTCTTCCCTCTGCTACTAGCGTGATTGCGAGGAAACCGTCCCACTCGTCATCACCTCCAGTAAAGGTGACCTGCCTGTGCTCCCCTACCAATCACCCTGGTTCTTTCCGTTGCCGCCACCACCGCACAGGGAATCCGTTGGGATCTGCGTCCGCTTCGTCCTCAAAGACCTCTGGAGCCTCCTCTAGAGTTCCTGCTGCAGACAGTAGACAAGCTGCTCACATGATCAGGGCCAATGGCATGCACAATCTGCCGTCCCTTCCAGGCCCCCCGCCATCTTCCCTGGCCAGGAGTCCCCTCGGAAGAACTAGCCGGTTGAATCCCATGGTTGCAAGCGGCGAGGCGGAGAGGGATATTGTCATTCCTTTTGTCAACGAGTAAGCAGTTTCTTCTGCTCCTTGTCTTCACAGCACTGTGAAGTATATAAATCGTTGAAACTGGATTTCTAGCTTTGTTGATGTTCACTTTTCCGAAGGCGTCAGTCGATCCGCTGTCTGTTTTTCAGAGAACCTGTGCGAATCTCATCTTCCACTGTGGTCAAGAACGGAAGCAGTAGCTTTACGTCAGCGTCTCTTTGCATGGCTGAGAGTGCGAGAGAGATATACTCCGTCAACTGCCAGACTACATCGAAGAAGGCCACGGATGCCTTTGACCGCAGCACGTCGATGGGGATTTACTTGTGACCTCCCACTGCTGTCTGCCTGCTTCAGGTACTGATGCAAAAGGTACCAATCTGAAGCCCCCACCACGAAGCACGAACCTGTAAGTAATTTTTCAACTAAAAGAAAACATGTATACTCTTGTATATTCTTGTACATGGCTCTGTGAAAGGGGGTACAATTTGCGACGAATAGTACGTACAGCGCCCAACAGTTTTGGTAGCATAGGATACAGGAGTGAGAAATACAGTTCATTAGAGCCACCCCCAATCGCCAATGGCAAGAGCGTTGGTTGTAGATGGGATTGACGAGTTGGGTAGAAGGGTTCCTGATTCTAACATCATATTGAATTTCGATCTCGTGCTTTTTTGTTGTTGTTTTGATCATTTTCTTTATCATTCTGGAACTGGATTTTGTTCAGAAATTTCGAACCCCATATTAGGCCCCTTCTCAGAGTGTTTGACGACATGTTTTTTGAGTAGGAGAATTAGCGCCTTTTTGTCTTTCAAACCTTCTGAGATTTGGATATAGCTTGCTTACATTTCGTCTACTGGCCTTGAGATATAGGTTATGTAAAGGTGGCATCGGTTCTTTCTATATCTTTTTGTTTTTTTTCCCAAGTTAGACAAGCATTGCATCAAACTCGAAAATCACTGGGAAACAAACCCCAGTGATGGAGATGATGCTGTGCCTTGTTTGGCTATTTAAGCCTTTGATATGCGCACACGTGGGAATTGAGATTGGAAGACTAGAGAAGTCACCTTGGTGGGCACATGGGCCAAAAAAACAAAATTTAGGGGAAAGTGTGGGATGATGTTGGAAAAGATTGAATATCAAGTTTTTCAATATTTTATGAGATCATAGCTGCCAAGGTATTATGGTATTTTTATTACATTGGATTGTTGAATAAGAACTCTGAACCTAATCCCAGTTCAACTAAAGGAATATTGGGATGGTTGACTATACATGAAGTTTATTATTCTTGGGCCAATAACACAGGGGCTCATTGGTAGTCTAGAGCCCACCTTGGACAATCGCCATTTAATAATATTTAATGTTGAGGATCCTTGCGAAAGGACCTCCTCAAGAAATTTGAGGAAAATAAAACCCTATTCCCAACTCCTTGTATTTGATGTATGTATAGGTTTTCTAAAAAGAGATGTGAGAAAAATGATAATTAAGATGAGGATTAATGCAAGTGGATTGGAATCAGTAATTGATTGAACACAAACCATCATAAAGCCCTTCAAGATGACTATCAATTATTCTTATGATGATGGTAACATTGGAGTTGATTTAAGCCTAGACATTTTTAGAGTTCACTAGATTTAAATTTTAAATATGCTATAAATGGAATGGAAAGATGTTTTTTCAAAATTATATCTTTTTGAAAAATATATATATATTTAACACCATAGTCATGAATGATAAAAGTGGTGAGCATATTTTCAATGCCTTATATGTGTCAATTTGCATCTTGTTTCTCTTGGATTAAATTCAAGTTCAATTCAATTCAATTCAATTTGAATTCAAACATAAATCTGAATTCAATTCAATGTAATTGTATTCAATTTAAGAATTTGAATTGAATTCAAGTTGCACACAATCTAATTCAATGAAACTAAATTTGCACAAAATCAACTCATCATGCTTTTCATCGTTTGCATTGTCACTGGTAATGCGCAGCAGCAACATGAACCCCAAGTTTTAAATTGTGAGTAAAGGAACGAAGGGGCAAGTAGTGATGGGGTGGGAGATGGCCAAATATGGTGACTATCTAAGACCAAAAGGACACAATCATGTGGGTCTGGAAACTAATGTTGCACCATTTGGTTGGTGTCTGGAAAAGAAGGAAATTTTGCTTGCCTTTTAAATCGAAGGCAAATCGATATATGAAGTAAAACATCAGTTGGTAAATTTCATAAGAGTTGAATCTCCACATTGCAAACAAAAAATCCAATAATCCCTTAATTGATTTGGGGATATCCACCCCCCCCCCCCCCCCCCCCCCCCCCCCCCCCCCCCCCCCC
>Ga0209611_10000970_pt1 | contig 46789 bp, 36 predicted proteins | sample S1TSphgellanicum_3_FD_187693 | JGI IMG/M metagenome (GOLD analysis project Ga0209611, IMG submission 187693) | Host-associated microbial communities from peat moss isolated from Minnesota, USA - S1T2_Fc - Sphagnum magellanicum MG (SPAdes) (version 2) | ecosystem: Host-associated > Plants > Peat...
CTGCACTTACTTCACCAGTTGAGGAGTGGGGGAAAATGCTGGGACTATCACACACACCTGCAATAGCAGCTGCACAGGTGGAAACAAGTACCACAGAGCACAAGCTTCTTCTTTGCTACCAAGAGCGATTCATCCATCTGCAAGCTTTCTTGAAGAAATGTGATGATGATAAACAAGAGGACTTTTTGCAAAGTAAGCTCAAGTTACCTGACTTCTGAAGACACCGATCTTGCTTAATTACTCTCTTTTTATTCAATTTCTTTCTAATCTTCTTAATGTGTGCAATGGTGGATAAGTATTGGGGCAATGCAGTATCAGATCAATGACCTTTATGTTTGACCTGTGAAAGAATCATACTAATAACACATTGTCTTGCTCCCAACACTCAAGGGTGGGGGGCACAGGCGAGGAAGGGCCGGGCGAGGGGGAGTTCGATGGGTGCATTATGCACCGGGTTCACACTAGTTGTTGTAAATGGTCATTGACTCACTAGTTCATTCTCTCCCAAAAAAAAAGCCACACAAACAAAACCCCACCACCCATAAGAGGAAAAATAAGGTGGGCCTTTTCATTATTTGTTGCCTTCTTTCATTAGAAATATCTTTTTGTTGACTTTGTTCTTCCTTAATTTTTTCTATATTGAATATTTCACTTTATGAACACAAGCATCTTCTTAGATGAATTTTAGTTGGTTGCAAGATAGATGGAACCAAACCCAATTTTAGGCACACTCTAGATGGGAGTCCAAAGTTTAATATCATAGGAACCAATTTTGATTCATTTGAAGCAAATTGAATCCTTGAATTGGAGCATGCCTGAAACCTTAGCTTACGTTTTGGTTCTCCAAATCATGAGTTCTTGAAGCCTTTGAGCTCTTTTTTTGGTTTGAACCAATTGATTTTCCCTCCAAAATGACATCATGTAGTTTTAATTTGCCACTTTTTGGTCTTTGACCTTCATCTAAAGACCATGGGTCCAATTTATGGTTTTCAATCAATAGGATTACTCTATTTCATTGGACCCTTGAACTTGGACCCTCATCTCAATTAACCCTTAAATATAACCAAACACTAAATTATTTGGGAAATATCCAAAACATGGGATTTCATCAACTTTTTAAGTTGTTCTGAAAATTACACCAAAAGTTTTATCACACCCCAAAAAAACATTAAAAACCAAAATGAAAGTTATTTTCAAAATCAAGAACTAGACAACACTAGTTCAAACCAATTATAATAAGAAATATTCCATGAAACTCCCAAACAATAAACTCATATTAAGTTAGTTCAAAAGGCAAAACATTTTTCAAAATGTGGGTCCAAATGAAAACTAACTTAACATCATTCCATAGTCCAACAAGTGGACTGTAATATAACATAATGGATGGCCTTACCCTTTCAAATGACATCCCTAAAGGTAAACAAAATTGAAAATACACGATGGTTAACATTCTAAAGCCCAAGTGGATACTTTAACTAGTTTAATGCCATAAATGTTTCTATAGTGGACTTGACATGACCCTAGAATGAATGTAAGGCAATGTTTTTTTTGGGGCAAAATTTCGCCAAGTGGCAATATCCCAATGGTCTATTCTACCCCTTCTTGTAAAATCAAATGGTTTTGTTTTTTACGATTTCGCCATAATCCTAACCATTCAATCTAAAGTTAGTTGTGAATTTGATTGATTAGGGTTTGGAAATTGTCAACATCTCCATGCAGAGCCATTGGAGGTTGCCAATGTTTGCTACTAGTCTTGTCAATCTTGACAAGTAGCTACCTCCCATCCACCTCCATCGCCATAGTTGTTCCTCTTTTTTAAGCTTTGTAGCCACCCTAATTCTACTTTCTATGAAATGACATCGCACTTTACTACACATGAGGTTGTTCTTCATCACCAACATTCCCTCAATTCTTTTTGTGAGTCGCCTCTACATGTTTATATAGATCATTGCCAAGTCTCTTTGTTTTTATTTTGTTGTAGTGAATTATCGCTACATTTTTTGCTGCCTCAATTAACAACAAGGTGACATTGGAACTTGGAATTGCAAGCATTAAGTTTGTAGAATCAATGGTTTTGTAAATTTATGGCAAAAGGCAGCATGGAGATCTTCACTTTCATGGTGTTGAATAGAAGGTTGTTGGACTTGGAGATGGAGCACAGAAGGAAAGGAGGTTGGAACACACAAAAGGAGTTTCAACATCCAATTAAATTAACTCCCTATTTAATTTGCAAGTCATTTTCTACTTTGAAATCTTCCTATTCTTTACATTACAAGCTTAAGAAGTATGTTGCTTTATACTCACTTCTTTGTTCATCGCATTGCATTTCGTTTTGAAATTTGTTTTACATTTGTGTGTTCATCATGTTGTTCATCATTTTTGAGCTTCTATTGTTATGTTCATTGTGCAATGAGTATGCTCATCGCATTGCCATCATTTTTGAGCTTCTATTGTTATGTTCATTGTGCAATGAGTATGCTCATCGCGTTGCCATCATTTTGAATGAAAGTTTAAAGATCTTGAAGCTTTGAATTTTTTTGGGTCTATTATCATGTGTGTTCAAATCATGTTTCAAGTTAAATTATCTTTGAACTTCATGTTTTCTTGTTTTGTCTTTGAACTTATGTCTTTGAGCTTTGCGTTTATTCATCGTTTCCATTGCGTTGGTTAAAGTTTAAGGATTTTGAAGATGTGAACTTCGTTTTTGTTCATTGTTGCGCTGATTAGGGTTTAGGGATCTTGAAGCTTTGAACTTTGTTTCTACTCATCATGTGTCTAAGTTGCATCCAATCTACTCATTGTGTCTTAAGGAACTTTCTTTGATTTGTTCATTGTGTCTAAGCTTTTTCATCTTGCTCATCATGACTATTCATCACATTCAACTAGGGTTTAGGGATCTTGAAGCTCTGAGCTTTTTTTGGTCTACACATCTCCTATGATTGTGTTTAAAGTTCTTCTGGTGTGCTCATCATGTTTACTCATTATGTTGCCATCATGCTATCATCATGTTGCCATCGCATTACTTTGAATTTTTGTTTGTTCCTCATGTTACAATCGAGCTACTAAATATAGTTTTGTTTGTTCATCCCTCTATTCATATCACACTACTGCAAGGTTTAAGGTTTTGAACTTTACCTATCTTCTTCTTCTAATTTTTTTTCTTCTAATTTATTTTTCTCTTCTAAGTTTTTTTTATACCTTTCATGTATTATTATCTTTATCTCATCATGAATCCATTGCAACCACCAATGGGATTTAAATACAAATGTTCTTTAGTGTTAAGCCTCTCCCTTTTGTAGATGTAGGTTCATCATTTCATACTCAAATCCTTAACCTTGTTTGTCCCTTATCACCATCATCTTTTGATGATTTGGTTTAACTTCAAAGTTTTTGATCTTGATCTTTAGGCTACAATTCTCAAACCTACACAAAAGAAATGCAGAAAAATAAAATGGGGATTAAATCAGGTATTCTAAAAGGTGTGGGTTGTAAAATTACCTTGGGCTGAGGCTGTGGTTGGGTGTGATGGGAAACTTAACATGGTGCACTACAAGATTTGTAGTAAGCCCAATGGGAGGGGAAAACTATTGATTCCTAAGTTTGATAATTTGTAGAAGCATGTAGGTAGGAGGAAGTGCGAGGTTGCATGCCTTGGACTTACTATGGCGCAATATTTTATGTCTACTAATAGTCAGCATGCCAAAAATGAGTTGTTGTGGGCTAACAGGGTTTAGATTATTGTTGCTAAAATGGTGGTTAATTATAATGAAGTTAATGAAAAAAAACACAAGTTCATTCAATTTGTGGCCATCTTTTGGCTCTTGAAACTTGGCCGACCTTTGATAGATTTTGAGAACCTAAAAAAGCTTTTTGATATCTTGTTTAGGTGAAGAACACTCTACATACACATTAATTTGACTCACTAGTTGGGAAATGGTTAAAAACATGCATTGGATTATCATTGAATCCACCAGAGCTGTTGTGTAAAAGGCCAAGTACGTTGCTAGTAGTTATGATGAAATTACCACAATTGACAACTAGTCTCAGTGTAGTGTTCACACCTATGTTGATGACAACTTTAAAAAGATTCCATTGTTGTTGAACCTAAAAAAAATGATTAGTGGAGGTAATGCTCATAACTTAACTCAGTTGATTATGAAGTCTTTGATGGAATATGGGGGCTTGACATCCTATTAGATTGGTCGCAAGTTTATTTGTTTTGGATCAGATGGAATTGCATTGTTCATAGGGCTACAAATTGGTGTTGCCACTTAACTTAAATCCAAGGTTACACCTTTTGTGATTGCAATGCACTTCATGGCACATCAGACAAACCCCTAATTGGTAAGCTTTAGGGGTTGTTGTAGATTACATACACATATTTCTCATCTTCACCTAAAAGACATTTGGAGAATGGAACTTTTGACAAGTTTCTTGAAACCAAGGGTTTTTAATTGTTTCATAATGTAAAAACTAGGTGGATCTCCATGTTGTTTCCTACCAAATGAATTCTTACAAAGTACAAAATTTTGGTGGTAAAAATGCATGATGATTTACATATTGTGGTAGTTCAACTTAACTTCCAATATCTTTGTGACATGGAGGTGCTGATGGGGTTAGCTTGCATCATGTTTTTGTTGGAGTCAATCCATGCACTTATCAAGTTTGCACAAGCCTGTGACACATTTGTGTGTGATTTTGTCACTGAAAGAAATATGGTGCAAAATAGTTCAAAGCATTTTGGACCTACATGAAAACAACAATGACCAATTGTTGATTGCTTGGTGGACTGATTTTGCAACAAACATCTAGTTTGTGGTTTTTTATTTCATGGGCACGCAATCCAATTGCGTAAGAAATGTTCTCTTACTGGGGTGTTCACTCAAGCTACATGTGATGATTGGACATCAACTTTTGAAATTATCAAGGTGCAGTGTTCACATGTTGCCTTTATCAAAGAATTGGAATGACGGTTCCCCAACCAAGAATTGATGAATACAATAGGCATCATTTATCCTTAGTATTGGTTCAATCCTCTCATTAAAGAAACACATCGAGGACATTTAGCCTTAATGAAGGTTCAATTTTGTTTTACAACCCTATCATCTGACTTTGGTTTATTTTAACATTTAATAGTATGTTACCACATCAACTGTTAGAGTATTTTGCATTAATAGAGTTGTCTATAGCTATGATTTTAAGTAGCATAGAAGATGAATGTTGTTTTTCCACCTTGTATTTCCTAAAATTCAAGTTGTGCAGCGAACTAATCAAATACTTAGATTTGGTTGTCAAGATGTTTACACAAAATCATTACATTTTGGATAATTTTCCTTTTGGGGATATGCCATGAAAGATTGGAATGATAATAAGGTGAAGTATGTAATTGATTGTTAGATTTGTATGTGTTTTGCTAGTAGCTCATGGTGCAAATGTTTTACCAGTTCTTACACTTGTTGCTTGTATGGTAGCAAGCTGTTTGTTATGGTTGTTGACATGAGGATTATAGTTATTGATCAACAATTGAACTTGGTACGTGACATGTATACAATTCCTAATCATTATATAAATTAATGAAGGTTTGGATTTCCACCTCAATTCTTTTTCATTGAATCAAATTGTGTTTCTTTCAATTTTTGTACATTGCATGTGTGTTGTGCTTAGTTTATGCTATTGTTGCATTGTGGGTGGGTGTTGTACAAGTGGTTTTGTTATGATGCATTGGCAATTTCTTATTCATGTGAGCATATAGGTATGGTTCTAATGTGTGTGGCAAGGCATATCTGGGTTGGGCAGGATCCTTGAGGATCAAGGTTCAAACCCCCCCCCCCCATTTGTCATTTTGTTTTTTTGTGTCCTAATACTAAACACGCAAGATTGTATATCAATCACCTACATAATGAAAATGATTGCCATGTTTCTTACATTCTCATCTACTTGATCGCCATACAATCTCTCATTAAGAACAATGTTTTGCCAACACACTTATCCTATGCTACCTTGGATCATCACCTAATTTTGAGTGCTTAAGTTCCTAAGGAGCAAGAAACTGCCTAATTAAAATAAAAGGCAGTCTCAGTCACTGACTCCACACCTTTTCAATTACCATGAATAATTGCATATGGGTTTGTCTATAGCCTTGGTATTTAGAAAGAAAAAAAATCACTGATGTAGGGAGACCAAACTGGAAGATACGTAGTGAGTTGCATTGTGAAGCCTAAGTGCCACTAAAAATTGAGCTTTTTATGCCAGAAATGTTTCTTCTATCCACTAGATATGACCCTAAAATGAATGTAGGGACGCCAAACTTGAAGACACATAGTGATTAGCGATGTGAAGCCCAAGTGGATACTTCAGCCACTTTTATGCCAGAAACGTTTCTATCCTGGAATAGACATGACCCTAGAATGAATGTAGTAGGGACACTAACCTTTAGCCCATTCCTGGGTGCATCCCAATAGGTAATGTCTCTTATACCCTGAACAGGGTACCCAATCAATTGTTCGGCAAAACAGGCACAAAATGTGACCGTTAGGGCGCCAACATTTTGAAACTCGTGGTCTGTCCGTCTGCCGTTGCGCTCCAACTCCGACACTCCTTAACTGTCCTCCCATGTCGTCGCTGTTGCTTTCTTCTTCCTTCACTCCCATCGCCAACAGAAAGCCGCGAGTAAGTGTTGGGACGGACGGACGGACGTGTGGGCGCGCTGCTATCGACAACAACAAACGATGCTCCAATTGAGGTAGCTATATGGAGCGACAGTCTGTTATTCTTTCGGACTTTCTCGTGTAGAAAGAGAGAGAGAGAGAGAGAGAGAGAGAGAGAGAGAAGAGGGGGAAGGGAGGGGAAGAAATAGAGAGAATCGGGAGAGAAGAAAGTGTTGGAGCCGTGTGTGCTGGGAAGTGATTGCAAAGCGGAAGGACTTTCTAGTTTGTTGTTGTTGTTGTTGTTGCTGTTTTTTTTCTGTTTTTTTTTTTTTGGTGGTGTTTTAGGTTTTGTTAGTTTTGATGCTGGTTTGCAGATATAGGGGAAAGGTGCGGGGGTCGTTCGTGGAGAGGTCCGTGGAAGGAGTGCGGTTGAATGAGCTGCATAATAGGAGTGTTTTAAACAGGAATGGAGGGATGATGCGGTGAGAAAACAAAGAAGGCGGGTTTTATGAATTTTCGGTGACGGGGAGGACTCGATTTCGAGTTTGGGAGAGAAAGAGCTGAACATAGAACAAGAGGGTTTGGGTTTTGCAACCATGGGCGGAGCTCCAGAATCTAAGGTCCGTTTTGCTGGTTACCTGTATATTTGCGTCGAACAATAACTCAGTTTCTAGTTCAAGAGATTCAACACACATGGCCAACGAATCGTGTTTCTGATTCTGATCTTTGCTGTTGGAACAGGATTTACAACACAATGTAGGCCCAGAAAACAACAGCAGGAAGGAGAAACGGTGGTCCTTAGCAGACTTCGATATTGGAAAGCCGTTAGGAAGGGGGAAGTTTGGCAATGTTTATCTTGCTCGTGAGAGAGAGGTCTGATGTTTGATCCTGCACAACAACACATGCATATATGCATTCTCTGTTTCATGGTGTCTTAAACCTTGGTGGGGTGATTGAAGAGCCAAATGCACGGGTTTTAGCACATACTTCACCATACCAATCTTAAAGTTACAGTATGTTCCTATTGTTCAGAGATGAATCTCAACAGAGCTGGAAGCAAGAACAATTCCCAAGTGAGCAGGAGAAGTTCACATGTATTTGGTGTAACATGTATGTGGTTGTATTATTGCTGTTGGCAGAGCAAGTATGTGGTGGCACTCAAAGTGCTGTTCAAGAACCAGTTGCAGCAGTCCCAGGTTGAACATCAGCTGCGCCGTGAAATTGAAATCCAGTCTCATCTCCGGCACCCTAACATTCTGCGCCTGTATGGTTACTTCTATGACCAGGTATTTTATTGAGTCTTCTCCACTTCGCTTTTCTGTTGGTGTTGTGAATTTTTTGAAGTGCTTCCCTTGTTCTGCTTTCAAATTTGACATGTAGTTCAGATGTCAGCTCCAGTATACTGCACTCTTATTGCTCAGGCTCCATTCACCAAGGGTGTGGACCTGTTAATGGTTGCTGAGCTGTCCCCCACTTGCTTTTGAGGATGTTGCTGTTGAGACATGCATGATTTCTCTGTTCATGACACGTACAATTTCCTTTGGAATGGTTGGCATGACAGACAAGGGTTTACTTGATATTAGAATATGCAGCCAAAGGTGAGCTTTACAAAGAGCTGCAGCGCTGCAGAGTCTTCAGTGAGAAAAGAGCAGCCACTGTATGTCTCCCGGTTCTCCAGTCACACATCCATCGACTCTCTCTCTCTCACAACAGGATGAGTGTGAATATATTTATTCTTGGAAGAGTATTTTTCTCATAGATGTTGTGATGATGAGTTTTTGGAGGGAAGGACGAATGCCCTAATTTAGAGTGGGTTTCTGCAGTACATTGCATCCCTTGCCCGTGCTTTGATGTATTGCCATGAGAAACATGTCATCCATCGTGATATCAAACCTGAAAACCTTCTTATTGGTTCAAAGGTATGCATGTCCTTCACCAATTATGGAGTTTTTTCTTTACATTTAGGGTTCATTATTTAAGTTCATGCATGGGTGTCATGTCTTTTCTGAGGGATCTGATAAGACCTGCTGTGCACCAGGGAGAGCTGAAGATTGCAGACTTTGGGTGGTCAGTACATACATCTAGCAGGCGCCGGACTTTGTGTGGCACCCTTGACTATCTTCCTCCTGAAATGGGTAAGGACTTTACCATGACATGGCCAAAAATGCCCTTTCTCTCCATGTGTTATTTTCCGCACTACAGAGCTGGATTTGAAGAACTCAACAGTGCACTTTTCCTTCATGTAAATGCCAGTTGATACCTGAATGTGGCCAACTGCTAACTTTGAAGGAAAATCCTGCTTGTTTACTCTCAGTTGAAGGGAAGGAGCATGATGCGGGTGTTGATGTGTGGAGCCTTGGCATCCTTTGCTTCGAATTTTTGTTTGGTACTCCTCCCTTTGAAGCCAAAAAGCATTCCGACACATACAAGCGGTATACTTTGACAACATCCATTGTTCTCATTTATGAAGAAAGTATATCCCATAAGGTTTGGTATATCCCTTAAAGTTTGTTCTACATTTGCATATCTGCAGTAGTAACATGCACCAGCTGAAGTTACTGAACTTTAAGGGTACACTTTGCAGGATTGTCCGGGTTGATCTAAGGTTTCCTTCCAAGCCTGTCATATCTGCTGCAGCAAAAGATCTCATCTGTCAGGTAGCCTATGAATTTTGTCTGTATTCTTGTCAGATCATAGCATATGTTGCTTGTTTTGCTGGGATCTTGGTGCACAGAGATATGTTACCTGTTTTGCTTGGGTCTGGGTCTGACTCAAAACATTAAGAAGTGGCTACTTAGCTGAGTTTCACATGCATATGTTGAGTGCAGCTCCTGGTAAAAGACTCATCACAGCGATTGCCCCTCCAAAAGGTGGTGAGCCATCCCTGGATTGTGAATAATGCAGACGCCAGTGGAATTTACAGCCATGCATCATAACCCTTTTATTCTTCAACCAAATCACTCTTCATACAATGGATGAGAGTCCACTGTAATTTGCAATGAAAACTCCATTCATTCCCTGCTCAAGATTCTATTACAATCACCAGTAATGGTTTCAGACTGTCCTCACTCGGTTCAACATACTGCCAATGACTTCCACCGTAAACTGTACACAACTAACTGAGGCAGGCATATTGAGGTGGCAGCTTCATGTCTTATGTCCCCAATGTCTTGAAACTGGTTGTAGCTCCAACCTGCATTGTGGGACTTGCATCAGCTTGTGAAATGGAGGTATCGGGCTCTCATGGTCAGAGGTCCTCATTCTTGCTCCATTTATGACAGACAAACTTGGGTATTGTCTCTTCTTTGTGCTCAAAATTTCAGGTTCATCTCTCCTATGCACAGCAGTCTTTGTTTGGATGGTTGACACCATTTTGAAAGATTGGATCATGCAAAGAATTAGGAGTACAGATGCTGGCAATTTTATTTAAAGTTCTGCTTCCCAGTCTGACATTATGTGGACTCTATTACTTTTTGCAGCAGTTGGAAGCTGCCTTGATACCTGAAACAGAGGTCTAGTACTAAAAGAGGCTGACACATTTGTATTTAACAGGCTAACTGATTTTTTTCATCATCTGTACATGATCTTTTCCATATCATGTTACCTACCGCGTGTTTTTGTGGAGATTTCTCTCCAATCTCATATATTTGATTTACCCATGTAGATTTGAGGGATAATAATATCTGAGGTGCAATAAATCAGAGTGACTATAAAATACGGCCTTTTGGTCTATATTGGATAGTGTGGTCAATGTGGACTGTCAGATGTGCCTGTGTAGCTGTCAGATTCAGCATTTAACTATTATGTTCTTCAAAGTGCTTCACTAGCTTTTTTTGAAAGCTTACTAATGAATCTTGGCTTTTGTTCTGCAATGTAACCTTATTGTACTACACAAATCCCTGCCAGGTGCTATCTGTAGAATCTGGAAGCTAAACTTTGATTAAGGTTGCAGGCACATGCATGGTCGGATGGCTATGGTTTTCCAGCATCTAGCTGTATGTGTCTTCTGATTAATGTCCATGTTTCTATTTCCCCAAAATTAACTCATATTAGGGTTATAGGGAAGTCAGATTGTATATTCAAAGTGTGAACTCATAGGTGAATGAGAAAACATGGGTCCAAGAATCTGCAGATCAGATTGTGAAACTGCTCTCTTTATCAGTTTCATCCACTGTGGACTGATCGAATTGTCTGCACTGCACAAATCTTCATGTCCAGGGAAGTCTGGTATGCCCCTTTCCTGCAAGAACTTTGGCTCAGGTAGAAGATGATGCACAATCACATGTTTTTGCTGCATAGGTGACATGTGCAGCAAGCATACTGTCACTGTTATCACCAACCTTCACCAGCAAGCATATAAGACCATCATTACAGTTTCTTTCACCACCTTAATTCCTGATGCATTCAAAGAGAAACATGCTGCAAGAATGGCAAAGAAATGAACCTTTGTGCTCTTACCTAATCTCTCTCTCTCTCTCTATCACACATTTATTCCATGTATGCTCAATCGTCCTTCCCCTTGGTCACAAAGACAACTGTTTCCTTGAAGCTGCCAAATTGTGTTTTATTTGGAACCAATCAAGGAAGAAACTTTCAAAACATACAAATCAAAGACCAAGAGTTTAGATTTTTGTGTTCACATGTCCTCAAAATATCTTGCTGTGTGATTGATCCCAAGGCTCAGTTCCCCAAATCTATTGACCACAGAGAGTGTAAATGGAAAAGAAGATAATTACAAGAAACAAATACTTGTGCTCAGAATGTGGCCTTGTGTAGCGAGTGAGTGAAATCCAAGTTGGAGGTTTTTGTTGGTGGAAACTTCAAACTCTCACAAAGTAAGGGCTTTGAATTCCACCATTCAAGCTATTGAATTTTGTGTTCTGGCTTCACAAGGCTTGTGACCAAAAGCTGCAACTTCTCCAATGTTATGTTAGGCTTCATGTCATTAGAGTCATAGTGATTCTAAAACTCTTTCAAGAACTAGGGACCCAGACTTAGATTGACAAGAGGTAATTGTTTGCCAAATTGGGTGTCAAATGTTGTTCGCGTGTCATCAATGGATATGCGCATGACTTGGCCATAACCTTTGGAGACCTGTCCTTTGGATCCAGTACTGCCTCATAGTAATGCATAGAAGCTGAGTTTGCAACAATTGCAAATTTTTGTTACATTGACAAGCACATGATTGCAGCTTAGTAACTCCCTGTATTCGCATACAATTGTTAAAGCTAGGTGAAAGCAACTACATTAAACACAATGGATTCCAACAACAATGGAAGGAGACGATGAGCACTATGGCTAACACTATATAAATAATCCAAGAAAGTCTCATGAGTGAGGGTGTACCAACTACTAAGCTTTTTGGCCTTAGACTTTTGGTATGCCAAATTAGGAATTATAACCTTTGAAATCAATCAAAGGTATCAGTCCTATACTTTGCATTTGATAAAAAAATGGACCAATGATCCTTTGATATGATCAAATTATGTGGACTTACAAGGCAACAAAAGGTCAAATTAAACAAAGTTCCCCCTTGCTTTCACCAACACAATCCTACTTGATAATCAAATAATTAAATAAATTCAAAACTTACTTGTTGAAGTTTGTCATAGCTATTAACAATTTGGCAACCCCCTTATCTTGTCAACGATAATTGAATCAATAGCCACATGCCAATTTTCCTTGGTCTTATGCATTTGATCAATGTAAGGCAACCAAGCTTGCAATGTTGCCATCCCATACAAAAAAATCATGTGGATAGCTTTTGTAGATCTAAATCGGCTTTGAGATATTCCTCAAACTTAGCATTTTTTGCTTGCCAATGTATATCCCATGAATCAAACAACTCAGGAATGACAAGCTTTTCTACTCCTTTGTTGTTTGTGGCAGAAACATAAAAAACTTCATCCCCTTCTCTATAACCCATTTGGAAACTATGTTCCATTTTCTTCACATCAATAAGCAAGGCAAGTCTCACAATAGGCATAGAGTTCATGTGGCACAAAGGGATGCATAATTTTGCCTTACTTGTGGGCTGAATCTTGAGCTCCTTTATGATTTGGTTTGTGAACATTGTGATCTTTTTTAACATTGATAAAAAAAATTTGTCAAAGTCAACAACCTTCTCATCAAAATCCATTTGCCTAGCTGTAGATTGTACATCTTTTGAATGGGTTTGCATGCCTTCTTCGAATGTGGTCATATTACTTGACTCACCTTCCACATTTTTAAACATTTCAAAAGAGATAATAATGTTAAAATGGTAATTATTTCCAATTCAACATCATAATAACTTAAATCCACCATTATTGATCAAAACATGATTCTAAAAATGATATTTTATTTCTAGAGCATTAAGGTTAGAAATAAATTTATATTTACAAAAGTACAAATAATTTACCATAATTCCAAACTACATGCAAAATTAAATATGTGTAGATAACATTTCCAGGTTTGATGATTGTGATTTACATATGGAGAGGTCATTAGTTTTTGTTGGTTGTTTAATTAATTATTTTAAGGTTGAAAGAAGGCATCTATTAACCATGGGTTCTAAGTATAATTTCTTTGGTGATTTATGTGTTATTTGTTTAAGGTTATATGTGTGAATTTTTAAATTCAATTTGAACATTTGGATTAATGGGGCATCATTAGACCCAAATTCATTAACAAAAATTTCATTAAAAAATCATTAGAAGTTGATTTTTGTCAATGATAGTTGATTTTTTCACAACAAAAAATAACCATAATTAAGGCGGCATCAAAGGAGAAGCCCAACATGAGAATTTCATGTTCATGAAAAGTTGATTGTCATTAATGATAGTCAATTTTTTCCACAACAAATATAGTGTTAAAACTAAGATGACAATTAAGGGTCATCACACAAGGGGCCAAGCTCCTCTTTTCAAACTTGTCACGCAAATTAATTATCACTGATGATAGTTAAATAATTGCCAACATAGGAGAGAAATAAAACGGGAGCTATGAGCTCCCTTATTGATCACCTTTTGTCCCCATTGACAACCTTTGAAAACTAGAGAAAAAAATGGGGAGATTCAAGCTCCCATGTTGATCTTGTTTGCAACACAAAAAAAGGGAACACAAAATTCTCTTGTCAATGACCTCTTTCGGCACAAAAGGCGGAGCTTGGAACTCCTTAGTAATCTTGTATGTAACAAAGGGGAAAAACAATGGGAGTTTCAAATTCCTTTGATGATGATGGTGTGTTGGGAAAAAATACATGAAAAAGGGGAGCATGAAATTCCTCTATCAACCTTGTTTATAACACATAAAGGGAGTTTAAAGCTCCCCCAATGATGGCGCCTTGAATTATTTTTTAAAAAGTGATGTGAGGAAGCCCCTTCATCCACCCTATTTACAACAAAATAAATAAATAATTGGGGGTCACTACAAGAAATCACGATTTATTTTATTAAAAAATTGAACAAAAAACTAGTCATTTTGACATTTGGTCAATTTGACCATTTAATCATACTAGACAAATCAATTTGAACATTTAATCATACTAGACAAATCAATTTGAACACATCTAATTTGATTGGTGAATTTTTTGATTGACCATAAAATGATCTTTTTAACTAGTCAAATCGAACAAAAAATTGGGCATCCAAAAAAAATTAATTAAAAAATTTCTCAATTTGTAAATATAAAAATGCAAATAATAAAAATAAGTACCTACCTACCTACCCACCCACCCACCCATAACCTATTTACCCACCATGGCCTTTTACCTTCCTATCCACAACCCACATAGGTAGTATACATTTACACACATGTATAAGGTATATATATAAATATACATAGTTCACATAACATATGTTGGTAAAAGGGATTGAACGTTAATCTTCATAACTTCACACCAATGTTTTGGCCATCAAACCACCCCACCACTTTGTACAGTGACATGATATCAATTGGATTTAACATGTTTTCTTTAATTTCCATGGATTTTTTTGTTAATGTGTATAACAAGATTTGAACTTCAATTTTTTTCATAAGTAGGTTAATAGGTACCAAAATAAGTAAATAGGTAGGTACACATGCCGACCTATCTATTTTTAAATACACATACCTATTTATGTAAACTATAAGTATAGGTATATTGTAGGTAAATAGTAGTTAAATAGATAGATAAATAGATATAAATGGGTATGTAAATAAATATATAAATAAATAGATAGGTAGGTAGGTAGATAAATAAATAAATAGGTAAGTAGGTAAATAAATAGATAACTTTGGTAGATGGGTGCAAATCCAAAATAAAAGTCAAAAACCATGTCAAATAGTGGTGAAAACTATGAACTTTTTACATTTTTTTTTCTTGACATTTTAAAGTTATGTTAATCATTCCAAGTTGTGTTAAATGATTAATATGAATGTTGAAGAATTAAAATTCATTCAATTAAATTTTGGGTTTTGGTTTTTTAAATGACATTTGAACTTGAATAGTTGTAACTAAATTATAGTTAATTTTACAAAGGACTAGGTAAAGGACTATTGTAATAACATAATTTTGATGGTAAGAAAATGATAATAACCTATTATCCAAGTTCAAAAAGCACTCACAATTTAAAAGATATGTAATTTTAAATTTTTAGAAATTCAAAATATTTTTAAATTTTTAAAATTTTCAAAAGTCCTTTATCACATTAAAGGGGTGTAATGTGCATGACATACAAAACAAAGTTGTAGTTCATGATATAAAAAACAAAAACCTAAAGTAATTAACATATTTTGGTATGATTCAAAATTATGATAAATTTTCAAAATGAAAAACAGAATCTGGCAAAATTTACACACTTTGAGAAATTCATATTTATTCAATAATGATTAACACAAAACATGTGATCTATTGGGCCAATTATATGTTTTTTTAATAATAAGTTACAAAATATTTATTTCAAAAATTCTTTTATATGAAAAAATGAAAAAGGATTAAAAAGGACTCACAATCCTTTTGTAAAGTAATCATGTTGGCTCCTATCTACATACTTGCACCCAAATAGTAGGTAGATAGTAGGTAGATAGTAATAGGTAGGTAGGACATAGGTAGTTAAATGGTAGGTAGGTAAGTAGGACATAGGTAGATAGATGGTATGTGTTCAAAGTTCCCCTGACATGGTCCCTCCAAAAACAACAAAACAAGAAAATAGGGGGAGTGGAACTCCCCCACTAACCATCCCTAGATGCAAAAAAGGTGCCTTCAAAAACAAAAACAAAAAAAAGAATTTCATGTTGCCCCCATTAACAACCTCTTGCAACATAAGAAAGAAAATTGAAGAGAAAATAAAACTATCATCAATAATAGTCAATAATCGAGTTTAATGAAGAGACAAAATGGTCTTGAGAGGGAGGAGAAAAAATTATGTATCCAAAAAGAATAAAATACAAACAAACAAGAGGTGAAATTTTTTTAAAATTTGTAATCCTTGATGTTTTTATGAAAAACGTATACCTCCTTAGAAAAAGTCTTATGTTTGCTCACTCCAACCTCCCAAATCTCCAAACCCTCCTCTCCAACCTCCAATCCCTACAAACACAAGCAAATCAAGATCAATAAAAAACAAACTGAACTCCAAACTTGAAAACTATCATGTCACCTAAACAAAAAAAGGATAGGCCCGCAACATTCCTTTGGTGGAAATTCTAATAATAAAAATCTCGGCTATCAAAATAGTTGTTAGGTATTACTAACACATATTGGAGATGTGGATGGTTTGCTAGGTCACTTACCTTATGCGAAAATATGAACTTTTTCATCTAGTCTTCGTCGAGGATTACATAATGTTCTACTTGTTCGATCACCATCTTATCATCCTTCTCAAATGGCACATCAATGTTTATATCAATATCATGATGGTCCTTGATAGTTCTTTCCATGATTGTACGTTTTGTTTAGACTGAAAGATCTTGGCCTTTGGTGCCATTACAATATTCTTACTTCTTCGCTTTGAATTTGTTTAGTTATGCCCACATCTTCTCCACCACCTCCTCTTAGGAGGTTACTCCTAGACTTCAATTATGCTTTGCATCTAGAGAATTGTTACTATGTCAAAGAGCTGGTTGGTGTACTAATTGTTATTGTTATTAGTATTTGCCAATGTTGTTGTAAACTTTTCAATCAACTCTTAATTGAAAAAAAGGAATTGAATTTTATGGTAACTACAATACTTGTGTGAGATACTCTTTAACAATTGGAATTTACTATACCATCAACAAGCAAGGATTGAATATTCATTATTGATTATTACTATTATAACTAACTTGAAAATCATGGTGCAAAAAAACCAAACTTCAATCAATCCAACACATAATACTAATAATTTATATTTAGTTTCCTTGCTAAAAATATATTATTTAGCAAGTATGAGGAACGAAACTTGTGTTACTTAGTCATTTTGTTGCATTTATAGTCTTCTACTTTTTTTGGTGTGTTTATGATATTACAAGTAATATAAGTTTTATTGTGGTCATCATTGACCTATGTTTTTTGGAAACAATAATTGAAAAAATCTACTATCATTTGATGACCCTATGCTTGAAACCTTCATAACACCTTTGTAATGCATGGCCTTAGTGGCAAATTTGGGTAATCTTATATCTTGTGAATTGTAATAGAAAATATAGTTGAACTTGTATTGTTACAATGTCATTCAATGTTCATCATTAATATATTGGTTCATCTTGATGTTGTATCATGTTTCATTATTGTTATGCAATAGTTTCAAGAAAAATGATTTATTGTTTTTTGGATAAATATAAGTATAATTATGACCATGAAAACACATTGTTTTGGGAATCAAATTAAAAAACTATTGACATGTCATGACCTATTCTTGGTGTAATGTTTTTCACCTTATTCATAAATCATAGCTAACAGTGGTTTTGTTTCATTTAATATCTAGATATTTATCATTGAAAATAAAGTTCAATTTTTTTATCACCCTTAAATTCCAATGTCATGCAATATTTCATTATAATATTTTCATTGATTCAACACCTCTTTCTTTTGTATTTCATTATTGCCTCATCTTTAATTTAGTTTTTTGGTATATTGATGTGTGTATGTGGCCCTAACAAAATTTCTATAATCCATCCTAGTATTGATGTGTTTGTGAAAATATCATTCTAGAAATCAAAGGTATAAACATGGCATTTACAGTGGTGAACTCAACTAAAAGTTTTGACACTATATATTTTGAAATGTATGACTTAAAGGAAAACAAAAATAGGATAAAATGCAAGATTTGGTTCTTTTCTATTGCATGTTTCAAATCAAAAGGCTACCTATATTTTTAGATAGCAAAATATGTGGATTGGTTGGCATAATGACTTTCAAAAATTGAAATAATCTTGGGATAGTAGAATGTTAAAGCTAGAAATGGCTTGTGGTATATGTAAAAAAGTCCATTTGTAGCAAAAACCACAAACTATAATGGTTTGTGTATTTCAAAAACTATCATTAAACCAAAATACCTTATCTTTGTTATGGTGTGATCATTTTTGGACACTCCCCTAAAAATTCATTTATTTTTTCTTTTGGAAAAATTAGCTTACACTTGGTGCTTCCAACCCAAATTTGAACCAATCGTCCCATTTTGAGAAATCATATTGTTATATTGTTACATCATGTTGTCTTTATTGCTTGTATGGAAATGAATGACTATGTGGACTTTAACACATTTAATGCAATGCAAGGATCAAAATCTTGGAAATAACAAACATGTTAATCCCAAAAAAATAGTTGAACTAATTATGGTAGTATGGCCATGCAACATTTAATCACACTTCACACTTGCATTGTCTAATTCATTTTGTTTGTTTCTATTAGGAAAAGGAATCTTTTACTTAGCAAATTGGTATGTAGTAGACAAAACAATTTGGCAAGACTAGGCATTATTGTAAATTGATTTGACAAACTACAAAGCGACTTGACAAAGTTGAAATGTCAAGGGTAGTTAGACAATTAAAACTATCAATTGGACTATAAAAGGGAGAAAACAATAATGTATGGGGTTGTTGATACTTTTGTAAGTAAGGTTCTTTGATAGAAACCTACAGTTTTGTGTATTTGCATGTGGAGGATAATAAAAACTTCCTTTTTCTACAAACTTACTTCTTCCTTCATTCCATGGTGAGTGATGATAATTTGTCGTTGTCCCAAGTTGTTGTATTTACATGGTATTTACTACAATGTGATAGGGCAAGACCCCAACCATGATACTTTATATTAATTTAACTAATATACTTCAAAAGAAGTGACAAAAAGTATTCCTTACATTTGGCGACCATGTTGGGGAATGCAATTTTATCATCATGAATTTTTGAGAAATTAATGGAAAGAGAGGAAGAAAGAATTGAAGTAGATGAAATAGATTTAGGATTTTGTTTACTTCATATACTTTTTAAGGTTTCACCATGTGGATATCTAGAAGTAATGGGAGCATACATAGTGGAAAAGAGAAATGAAAAGATTCAAAAGATGACTATTTTGGGGGCTGAATTATTTATTACATATTCAAAAAAATTCACTAATCATGAACAAGACATGGCAAAATTTGTTATTTCTTTAATTATTATAACAATGTCTATGAAGGATGGTATGAAAATTGGTAGAATATGTTTGTAATTAGAAGAAAGAATGAATGGTTAAAGGAAATTAATGATAGAAGAAGGTAAAGAGAGATTGCAACAACATAGTAATTGTGGATGGTCTTTTCTAGACTATTTGCATACACCTAGAAACACACTAGAACTTGATAAATGGAATTTTTTTGTTGACAAGTTTAAGAGTATGTTGGAAAACATACAAGAATTAATCCTAAACAAATTACATGGAGGTACTAAAATCTAGTGAATACAACTTTGTACATTCATTATTGACACCGCAAAATCAATGAAATATAGAAGATGGTTGCTAATGTTGGTTTGTTTGCTAGCACTGGCGGAAATCAATAAAATTACTGCAACACAGTACAAAGTAGTATTTCAAGCTAAACATGAATATACTAAGCCCAACATTAAATGGATGCCTTGTGATATGTTTTGGACACCTAGTGTTCTAGGGTTTGAATATGATTAGATTGAAAGTTAATGAGGAATATCATATCGAGAGAATTGAGAAAAGAATTTTTTGTTACTAAATCCTTATAAAAAGTTATGAAGGAATGTAATGTTTATAATAGTTATATGGAAAATGATGCATTGAGTCTATGACGGATAAAAAAAGAAAACAAGAATATTAGAATAGATTATGAGATTGGAGATGGCAAAACCGTGAAGAAGCCAGAGAAGTGATCATTTTATCTCAGTTGATTGAGACACCAAAATTATGGAAAGGATTGAGTGATTATTTTAACCCACCAATTAATTATAAAATACTTGCACCATTACAAAGTGAAGATGTGGTGACAACAACACAAGCTACTTTGGTAGGGACTGAAGAAGTATCACAAACCTCAAATGAAATAACTGGACAAATTATTCAATTTAGTTCATTGAATACAAAAGATGAGGAATGGGTACTTATTGAAAAATAAATAAATTAAAAAACACCATCATTAATTGTTTTGGTGTTTGGAATTCTCGAATGGATTATTAAAGAAGGATGGTTAATCCTTTTCAAAAATAAAATAAAATAGCAAATGAACACCAGAAGTTGGTGATAACAATAATAGTATAAATATAGTTGACCATAATTTATTGGGTTTATTTGATCAACAAGTATTTTTAACCAAATCAATTTATTCTCCAACTAAAAAAACAACAACGACCACACTGAATGTTACACTAATTATGTTTGTTCCACCTATCATGGTTTTGCCAACTACAAATGTGTTACATATCCAATTACCCAAATACCATGATAATGATGATCCAATGTTTCACCTTTGACAATTAACCAAAATATTTGTTACAAATGGAAAGAATATTCTTGATCATAAATTGCAATATTTTCCAAATTCGTTGAAAGGAAAAATTGCTGATTAGTTTGATAGGTTTGAGACAACCCGACCAATAGCAACTTGGGATGAAGTACAATGAGCTTTTATATCAAGATTCAGTGAAGTTTGAAGTGAAGGGCAAACAATTGCCATTTTACATTATGCAAAACAAAAGAAATAAGAATAAGTAGAAGACTATTATGATAGATTTTTACACCTATGTGCAATAAATCCCCAACAACCTAGTGATATCCATCTTTAAAAAAAATTTAGAAAAGGTTTGAGAACTAAGGTGAAGATGGCAATTATTGGTACGCCACAAAGAACTTTGGTTGAAGTGGCAAAATCGACAATATCCATAGAAGAAGAAATGCCAATAAGGAGAAGAAATATGGTGAGACATCATTAAAATTCCGATAGTGATGAATTTGATGAGTCGGATGATGAAAAAGAAGTTAGAGCAAAAAGAAAAGGAGCAAAAGTTCGGTTTGACATATGTAAAAGAATTGTATATTGTCATAAATGTTATAACAAGGGACATTTTACAAAGGAATGTAAGCTTTTGATAAAATTTTGTCAAATTTGTAAAAGTGATAATCATAATATTAGTCAATGCCCCAACAAGTCAATGGGTGGAAGATGTCCAATTAGAGATTTATGCTAGTGCATGTGGTGCAAGCCAAAACACCTATAATTCAAAAGAATAAACAATAGAATTATGAAATATTTAATAACAAAAAGGGATATGCAAATCAATCATATAATTCAAGGCCAAACAATCAAAACTACCAAGGTAATCGAAATAACCAACAATATCAGAATAATCAATTTAACCAATGGATATATACTCAAAATAATGGATTTCAACAAAACAACACAAGGTGTTTTTGTTGCCATAAGGAAGGACATGTCAAAAAGGATTGTCCTATATGGAAGAAAATTTTAGAGAATGAAGCCAAGAACTCCACATTGAAAGTAGGAGTTAATGTAATTATGGTTGATTGGGATCAACTAGTATTCAATGTATTTGTGACCATTAAAAAATTATAAGAAGTTGTCCCAATTTGACTTCTAATTTCAAAGTCATCATCATTTCATGTAATAGATAATCACTTTCCAACAAACTGTTATCTTCAACTTTGTTTGTTGTTATGCCTTTTCTTGTCATATCCACATGTGTTGTTAGTATATGAGTTTTCATCATATCAACTTCCATTCTTGACTTGACACTCCTTGTCATGTCAACTAACCATGTCAACATGCCATAATTTGTCATGTCGATTTGTCTTGTCAACTTTTCTTCTGTATTAATTGACTTTCTAACTTTTGTTGGTTTGTCACCATTTATTATTTTGTCTTCATTGTTATTCATAACACTTGGCAAACTGACTTCAGAATAAGTCATTTCCAATGGTAATTCTTCTCCCAATCCCTTTGATTGATACTTGTCCAATTTTAAGTCAACATACTTCTATATTTCTAGTAGTTGGTCTTCAAACTTTTAAAGCCTTTGTAGTTCCCTGACTACATTTTAATGAACCAACTTTTCTCTCACCCATTTGGTTCATCCTCTTGTAGGACTAACTTCCTTCTTTTGAAATTCTTCTTATTTTTACATCCTAGCCTTCTGACCTTTAATGAAGGTGATGGAAAAGTCTTTGATGAAGATAAAAACAAACCAAGTGATGGATGTGTGTAAAGTTAACACAGTAAATGTTAAAGATTTTGATGAGGTTGTACTAGTAGTTCAAATTCAAGTTGGTAAGTTTGAAATAAAAAATGTGTTGCTGGATAAAGGATCTAGTGTGAATGTTACCTCAAAGAGTTTATGAAAGAAACTCAAGTTGAAGAAACCTCAACCAACTTCATTTGTAATATGCATGGCTAATCAACATAAGGTTCAACCCATGGGGTTGATTCAAAACTTGAAAATTGATTTGTCAAGTTGTGTATACAAAATCTCCATAACTATATTAAAGATGGAAAATGTAGTTGAAGCATACTCTATATGTTTTTTGGAAGGCCATGGTTAAAACAAACAAAGGTTCATCATAACTAGGGTGACAATACCCTTACAACCATTTCAAAAAACAAAACAATGATGTTTAGTACAATTAAACATGTGAATATTAAGTCATCACAATGACCCAAGAATTTGGATAATGTATTCGATTGGGAAAAAAAGACTCTCTAAACAAGAAGAAGAATAATTATACAAAACAATATTAGAGCTATGGCCTATAAAAGAAATGGTACTAGAAGAACTACACTTCTTACCTGAAATTGATTATGGTATGATATAGATGAAGGAGAAAAATGATCATCTTCTACATTTGTACAAACATGAATTGGGAAAGACATTAATATTTGATGAAGTTGCAAACATAATGATCAAAGATCAAAAAATTGTTGGTTGGACTATAACAACGTAATAACAACTTGTAAAATTGAATGTGGGAACTCAAGTGGAACCTCGAGATGTTTTAGTCAATGTGATTTTACCCACTACATTTCAATTACAAATGAAAAACTTGTTAACTGATTATAAAGACGTCTTTGCATGGAATTATAAGGAATTGAAAGGAATTCCTAGAGAGATTTGTGAACACAAAATTCAGCTTATGGCAAATGCCCAACCAATTAAGGAAAGACAATATAAAATGAACCCAAATTATGCAATAAACGTGAGGGATAAATTATTTGATAAATTACTTGATGCTGGATTTATCTATCCTATTGAAACTACACAATGGTTATCTCCTTTAGTTATTGTTCCTAAGAAAAATGGAAAATTACGAATATGTGTAGATTATTGTAAGTTAAATGCTCAAACCAAGAAGGATTTGTTTCCATTACCCTTTCTGGATTCAATTATAGATTTTGTGGTTGGACATGAAATGTAATATTTTATGGATGGTTATAGTGGTTATAACCAAGTTAATATGGCTAAGGAAGATAAGGAAAAAATAACATTCATTCCGAAATGGGGTGTATATGCATATAACATTATGCCTTTTGGGTTATGTAATGCCCATGTTACTTTTCAAAAAGTAGTAACCAAGACATTTTAACCTTATTTAAATAAATTCATGCAAGTATTTTTGGGCGATTTTAGTGTATATGGAGACAAGAAAGATCATCTAGAACAATTACAAAAATGCTTAGAAGAATGTAGGCTAAATGAAATTAGCCTCAATCTTGAAAAAGGTGCATTTTGTGTAAATTTGGGAGTATTGCTTGGACACATTGTGTGTCATGATGGTTTATTGGTAGACCCAAGGAAAATTACAATAATTACTATACGCCAATACCTACCAATTTGACCGAAATTTTTTGATTTTTGGGAGCGGTAGGTTTCTATTGATGTTATTTTCGAGATTTTGCTAGTAAAACAACACCAATGTGAAAATTATTGAAGAAGGATGAAGAATTCAAATGGATGGATGCTTGTGCCCAATCATGGGAATGGATGAAGGCATCAATGACATGTTTGCCAATTTTAATTATACCTAACTAGAATTTCAAATTTCATGTGCATACCAATGTTTCAAATTTTGTTTTAAGAATTATGTTAGAACAAAATTTGGATAACACCATTGAAAAACCAATTTATTATGCTGAGAAGGAAGCATTGGCAGTGATTTATGCTGTAAAGAAATTTAAGCATCATCTACTCGGCAATAGTTTTGTGTTTTATGTTGATCATGAAACATCATTCTATTTGGTCAACAAACCGGTGGTAACAAGTTGAATTACTAGATGGCTTTTACTTCTACAAGAATACAATGAAAGACCAAGGAAGGAATCAATACGGTATGACATTTTTCCAAAAAAATTATGTACTAAGTCATTTGAAAAGTTTAAAAGGATGATGATCATCATCATTGAATCAAATTGATATCCTTATCATTATTTTGTTTATAATGTTGTTTTTTTTTTCCTTTTTTCCAAAAAATCACCACCATGATCGAACATGTATGTTTTCCGCATGGGCATCAAAGTTATTTTTTGGGGTAGGCACCTTTTAAACAACAATAATAATCATGCACCTAAAGTGCATGAAATAATATTTTTGTTTAAGGTGTACATGATTTTTGTGATGATTCGAATTGATATAACATGAATAATTATCAAGTACATGAATTGCTTGACATATTGTTCTTGTTTGACATATTATTCATGGTCCAGTTATGCATAATGTTTTCAAAAACATCGTAATCTTGTGAGTGTTTCAACAAGAATAATAATTGAGGCATTAGACATGTTTATTTTTCACATGAACACCAAAGTTACTTCTTTAGGTAGATGCCTTTCTTGGACAAAATAATAATCATGCACATGAAGTGCATGAAATAATATTTTTGTTTGAAAGATACATGATTATTGGGATGATTTGAATAATAACAATTTGAATAATTATCAAGTGCCTGAAGTGTTTGACATATTGTTCTTGTCTGGCATATTATTCATGGTCCAATTATGCATAATGTTTTCACATACATCGTAATCTTTGTAATACACATGGTTCAAGCCTCAACCATGAAACACAACCATAAATTGTGAATCACCTATTGTTAATTATATTATGTAGTTGTGAGATGCATACCATACTATTTCAAAAGTAATTTGAAACTTTGACATTTGAACAACTCCACCCCCAATAAAAGTTTGCACTTCCAAATATATAATGATAGAGGTGTTTCATGCTTGGCATAATTATATTGATTGTTCAACTTTGGCAAAAGTTATGGGATAAAGTGTGGTGAGCTATTGTGAACATCTTGGGAAACACATTAAGAGCTTGGGAACATGCCAAAAATGCATTAAAAGCCTAGGGTGTTCACACATTGGGAACTTGATGTGAACACATATGATTGACAACTTGGTGTGCAACTAGTGAGAAGACATTGAAAACGTTAAAATCAAAAAATGTTCAAAACTCCCATTACTTCCAAAAGGAAAAAAAATCCGATAATTGGGTGCACGCTGCATCACCTCATTGGTAGAGCAAAATTTCTTTCCCCAAAAATGTTTGTCACTCTTTTTCAATTAGACTTAATGCCTCACTCTTTGATTAGCTTCAAGTGAACCATCATCGCTTATACAACTTTAAACCTTGAGTTGGTCATTTATTTGGTGAAGAATCAATCTACTTAAAAAACTTTGGGAAATCTAGGAAAAATTCAATGATATCTTTTCACACGACAATGCATGCCACATGGCATTCTAATTTATAGGTTTGTATTTTGGCCTTTGAGGCCTACTTGACCACATGGGTCTTTAATAATGTTTATCACAAAATTTGGAATATGGCATCAATGTAACTACTATAATAATAAGCAAGAGACCTCATTCTAGAAGGTTAAATACCAATGTACCTATATTATGTACGTGCTAGTTCACTTGCCGCCAAGTCAGAACCCCCCAAAAACACTTTTTTTTTTTGCACAATTCCTAGTAAGGACCGTGATGACCATTTGTGAACCCAATTTGTTTTGTTGATGTGGATTGCCTCTATACACTTGAACTATAAGCTTCCATCAATGGTCATTGGGGAGGAAGTAGTGACAAAAATGCTTACACAATCCAAGTCTGAAAAATAAATTTAATTATTTTGTCACCTAGAAAAAGGAATGAAACCTCATGCATTAACATATTCCTAATAGAGTTATTAAGAAAAACACAACTCAATTCCAGAACCCTGAGTTTGGTCATACATAGGGTGAAATTAAAAAAAACCTGCAAAAAAATACCTTAACATTCAATAGGAGATGAAACTCATAAAATCATCAATTTTGGTGGTAAACTAAATTTCATCCTGTCTTTTCTTTTTTTTAGAGCCTCTATTAATGCTACCTATATTTTCACTACTTCTAACTGTCCAACTACTATCATTAATCTCGAACCTCATGCATTAAATGCTCGTGGCCATGTGGCGCTCTGGAATTTCAAATTGTGTTTTGAGCCCCCAAACCTACCTTTATTAAATACTAAAATTCAAGATTAAATGCACTGGGCTCAAGAACATTTACAGTTATAGTACATAACAACAATAGTGATTAGTTGAAAACGTTCAAGAAAAGAAAAGACAAAACAATTCAGTTTGACACCAAATTTGCTATTAAATTGAGTTTCATGCCCCATTGAAACCCAATGTACTTTTTTCTTCCTATTTTTAAAAATCTTGTCCCTTATGTGACCAAATCGGGGTTTCAATACCGTTTTTGCCTGACTTCATAGATACCTTATCAGCTTCAATGGTCATTACATTTTATTTTTTAATGTTGAAATTTATACAAAGTAAATTGTTTGGAATGCCAAACTAATGGATTCTACAATTGAATATTACTAATGGTGTTTCATACTTGATTTCCTTATAACCTAATTAACAAACCATCTCTCGAGTATATTCACATCTTGGCTTCAATCATGGGTAATGAAATGCTGCTAGTACTTTTGAAAGTAAGATTTCACTAGTTTTTGTTGTCCTACTAAGCTAAGCAAATTTTTCCAAAGTCTTTCCCAATGGTAGGGTAGTTGAACAAATTAAATATTAAATGTTAGCTACAATAAAATATTGTGCACATTGTGGTCTCAAAATGTTAATTCACCTTGGAAGGCTCTGTTATTTTTGGATGCAAAACTTGCACTGATGTTATAAATGAGATGTGTTTTTGAGGAGGATAAAATGTGGAATTGGGTTTATTGTGAACTTGGATGCATGCTCCTTTAACGTGGTTCTTTTAGCATGGGCTCTTAGGCTTTAATTGATGACCACCTTGTCAAGTCTTACTAGGAATGTTTTTGTTCTATTTTTTGACGTAGCAAAAGTGGTGATGATCCACTCTGCATAGGAAGACTAAGACATTAACCACCAGTTAAAAATGAAAATAAACCTTTTTAAACATACTCATATATTTTTGACTGCATACTTGAACCATGTATATAAATCTCGTGATTTTTCTCAATTTTTATTGAATTTTTCTATTGAAAATTCCAATGAACATTAATATCACTCTCTTAATTATTAAAAAAAATTGCACTATATAGCCAACAAAAAATACATTGATCTTGTTGCCTGCCATGTTGGGAGGAAACAAGATCCTTTTATCATCAACAATGGATGTCACAACCATCACTTTCCATACACAAATAACCCTAAACCTTAAGAACTCGTTTAAACAAATATTGGATTTGCTACAAAGACTATCAAAACCTATGAGTGTTAAGACTTAAAATTTGTTGAAACAAACACATCAATAAGTGAAGCTTGAAGCAATAATTTCATAGTTATAGTAGTGTTGCAAACTTGATACTAACATTGTTACACATATGAGCTTGTGGAACAGTGGTTGTGCAAACAACTCATGCACAACAAACCAAAATTGTTGCAAAGAAATGCAAAGAAGCACTTGTTGCACAATTTTCAACAAAAGTTTGTATTTTCTAATTATTTGTGCTCATGATTTTTTGTGGTTACCGGTTTGAGTGCAATGGTGGGGATGTGTTATGGCAAAGATTTAATTGGTATGGTATGTAGTGTGTTCTTCCATAAAATTTGGTTTATGTGGTTGAATCTTTTGAATGGTTTGGAGAAATGGGGTTATTGATATTAGAGAGTGATGATAGATTGATGAAGTGAAACACCAATGTGCTGGTGGTGGGCATCTTATAGATGTTGGCACATTAGCAACAATGGTTTAAGAAGTATCAGCGATAACACCAGCTACAGTAGATGGAGGGAACAAAGGAGTGGTAATAGCTGCTTCCACATTGTAGAAAGTCCCAATCTTTGCAAAACATGATGTTAAAGCCATGGCGGAACAAGTGGCATCCAATCCAGTTTCCACTGCATGGGGCCTGTTGATTGTTGTTTTTGTAAAGGTTTGTGCACGACCACAAATACTAGAGTTTTGCAACATTGGGCTTGTATGCACGATGCACTAATTATACATTAATCGGTGTTACTTAAATTGTGTCACAACATATATCCTAGTTCTGCTGATAGGGGTTGAAACCCATTGTGTTTATGCTATGGGTAGGAGGATATGTGCCAAATTCATGACTAAGTGTTGTCCTTGGAAGGGTGTGCATATCATGTTATGCGAAACATAACACATTTTGGGTCGCATGGCAAAGGAGGAGGTGTGCTATTTCAACTCACCAAATGTTAGTGTGAATAATTGCACGATCTCTCGAAGGGTCTATGATGCAAATGGGAAAATTCAACCTCCCAATTACAAATTCAAGCTTAGTGATCATGTCATGGTTTGCATTAAAGACTCGAGGTATTGTCCATTTTTTTTTACAACCCCACAATCCATTACCTTCATCAATACTGAATTACTGAGATGCATATGTGTTATTGTTGCTAGAGTTGGGTTCCTTGTGTTGAAATTACAACGGGATTTTAAAAAGTATCCAGTTAATGTTTTGATTTTTTTTGGTAGGATTTGAAAACCTCACAACAATCTTTCCTTTCCTATAACTTAAATGAAACATTTGTTAACTAGCAAAAGCTTCAAAGGAATGGTGTAGAAGTTGAGCTCCAACATGGAGATATTGTGTCGCTTGTTGGTCCATTAGAACATGGTGAATATTTATCATCTAACCATGCATATACCATTCCCTCATTTGGTTTTTTCCTTTACCATTGCTAATCTATGAATTACATGCTTAGGAATTCCAAGAATTGGCTATTTTGGTTCTTGTTTGTATGTGCCTTTCAAAAAATGCTTTTGCATTTGTCTATAAAACGGTGCCAACATGGGAAAGCATGTTGGGGATAACCTCTTAGGATGACCCCATTGACACCACAAGAGTAGCAACTCTAAAGAGGAAAAACACCCCATATTTTAAGCAATATTGCAACCATGAAGCCAATAAAAAAGAGGTTGTCAATAACCCTAAATTTTGAAAGACCTAATTATTTCAAAAGCCATGCACCACCACACCATCGTCCTGAGTTTATTACAACATATTTGTGAATATGGTGCATTTTAGTCAAAGCATATTGGAATTTTATTGTAGACAATGTGGAGGATGGAGGATGTGCCAAGTGTAAGCAAAGTTGAGCTCTTGGAAGTGAAGGCCCTAAGATCCCAATTTCATTTACTGATGTTCAGAACCTACAACATTCAAATGGAGTAAATTTCATGCCTTGTAGGCTTGATGAGGAGGTGTAGGTCTTTATTTTACTTGGACCTTCACTTCTGTGAATTAGTTGGCTTTAACTTCAACTTAGCTTCATTTTTTGTTCAATGGGTGTTTAAAGTATAGCTATGGTCATAATTTGTTGTTGTGTGATGCATTTTTTTGCTTTTTGATGCATGTTTTAATTTGAGATGGGAATAGGAACTTCATCATCAGTTAGAGATACAAATCTTCCCATTGAGAAATTGCAAACAAACTACCATGCATTTGAGGCAAATCATGATGTAATGGGTGTTTTCTTTCAAGCTTTCCAGACTCCTTTAGAAACTAGTTAGTTGAATAATGTGGCAAATATTTCTATATGGGAAAAGGTTGTACATTGGTATTGTAGGGCAATTCTTGAAAGTTTAGCTTGTTTTACTGCATAGGAGTTAAAAGAGGTTGAAAAATTAATTACCACGAAGTATGCAACTCAAATTGAAGACATGCAAGCACAACTTTTTGATACAACAAAAAAGCTCAAGGAGTCTACAATCACAATCTCACATTAGTAAAACATTATTGAGGATCTGAAATAGCATATGGCTATTGCTACCAACACACGCCTTCATGCTGGAGAAACATTAAAGAAGTCTTGAAATGGCCCAAACATTTGCAAGCTACAAATGTTGAGTGAAATGGAAGCCTCAAGTAGCCTCTACATGTCTTTATATTGTAATTATCATGGTAGCATGATAACCGATATACCATGTTGTTGTTATTGTGCTTGCAGCCACCATGGAATTTTGGAATTGGAGAATCTACTAAAAGATGCACACATTCACCATAGTAAAGACAAGGCAATAGAAGAGGCCAAATCCAAGGCAACCCTTGACCATTTGCATATTGAATCAACAGAAGAACTAAAACACGTCCTCCAACTTGTTGCTATTCAACACAAGGAACAATAGGACACCATCCTAGCTATTCAAGTTTACATTCTAGGCTATTATTTTGTGACAAATTTTCTTATTTTTAGCTATGATTTGCATTGTTGTCAACATGGAAATAAGCATTATATCAATGATCTTCTTGGCTTAGTAAAGATACACAACCTCAATTTGTTTCTTGTGGATGCAATGTCCATACAATATCTGTTGTAAACATATGTTCAAGACACATGTATAGTAGTCATTACATAAGAATCAAAGATGGCACTGAGACTCATAACTAAAAATCTATGGGAGGTAAGTTGTAAGGCAATGTATGGAAAGCTTCCAATAGTTCTTCTAGTTGGTGTTCTTCGACCTTTTGAAACTTCTTTGTGCAGATGCTAAGAGTTTTTCCACACATCATAAAACATAATGGGGATTAATCCATTTAGGTGAAGAATATTTGCTCGTCCACTATGTGTGGATTACACACACATGAGGGTGATGGATGCAATGAGTATTTGCAATAGAATGTGTGTACAATTTTTTAATTATTAATGTTTATTTGATTTTATGATAGGCTATAGAGAAGGCGATAGTTGTTGCTACTGAAGAGAAAGTACGTCGTGTGGAAGCTCAACTCCAAGAGGAGGTGACCCATAATGTAAATTCTCGGAATGTAAGTAATAACAAGTACTTATGACCACATTGTTAACAAGCAAGCAATGCGCCATGAATTGTTTTTTTGCAAGATGAATTGAAAGTAACAACAATATTGTAATTATAATTCATTATCATATGTATGAAGAGCTATGTATGTGTGTGTTGAGCTAATTTTTATATTAATTAAAGTCTATAATTCAAAAACTCGCTAAAATTGTGGAGCTACAACAAGCATATTGAAAGTGTGAACATGAAAAGGTTTTGATAACTATGGTTAGATTCCTAATTTCTTTGTGCCATGTAGCTATACCTTACCTTTAAAAACCTACATTTTAGCAATAAAAATATTATCTACTACTCATTATAGACTAGCTAGTAGATGATAAATGTACATTATGAATGTGGAAAATTATTTTCAAAGTATGTTGGCATGTAGTTTGTAAGTTGAAGATGTCTGGGAGAACACATAGCTAAGGAGGTTGCATAAGGGCAAGCTACAACTTTGGAGATGGAGGTGGAGGTAGTAATTAAGGACCCGGAACTTGAAAAACAATGATTACAAGACATAGGAGAATGCATCTTGCTTTGATATGTGGGCTGGAGTGCAATGGGTTTTTGCTTACACATAGGGTTTGTAATATTGGTTTGTTTGCTAGTTGTTAGTACTTATTCCAACTCTCTTTGAATGGATGGTTGAAGAAAGAATATCAACTAATTATAATGGATTTTGTGTTCAATCCTTTATTGTCCAACATCAAACAAACTTTATGTATAGAGTTCACATTGGTCTTTTGTTGCTAGTCGAATTTGAGAGATGCAACAAGGTTTAATATAGAACAATTTGCACTTCTATTACAATGAAAAGTTATTAGTAGTAGAGACGTATTAATCTACATTGGGAGGCAATTGGGTTTGCAGCTTGGGAACTCATGTGTGAGCATCCCATTCAACAACTATAGAGGTTATGACCTTGTAGCAAAAGCAACATGAGCAACTATTCTAGTCCAACAAATCAACATTTGATGTGGTAGTTGTTACAAACTAAAAAGCTATGATTGTAACATTTGCAGGTTGATATGCATTGCACCTTTAATGGATGGAAAATATGTTAACATTATGGGATGTTATAATTAGGGTTTCATTTTAGCATGTCAAGTTGTAGGTTTATTATAAGAATGTTATATAGTTGTAGCATTGTCATCCAATGGCAATGCAATGTGTGCCAAGAGTGGGACTTATGTTGCTTGCCATCTTGGTTTTGGGTTATTCAATGCAATTGGATTAGAATACAAATTTCAAGGTAGTTCCTGAACAAGAGGTTTATTTGGCTAGAGTACATAATAATTTCCAGAAATGTTCCATGTATTATTCACTTTTGCAATGTTCCCATGTGGTGGTTATGTAGCAAATGCTAATAAGCTATGTCAAATGGGTGTAATTTTAAAGGAATGATAGAGAGTGGCTTGAAAGATAAATTCATTTTAATTATGGTGTAATATATTTGACTGATGTTTTTTTGGAGTTGGGTTTGAAAGGTTGGTGTAGGATGAACAAGGGTTATTAGGCATGAAAAATCCAAGTTTGGTGATATAGATAAGACATGTGTAGGAGACAAAGATTTTATGTTTACACAAAGACTGAATCAATCTCTAGAGTACTGATTATGGATAGTCAAAGGAGTCTATTGGAAACAAAAGATATTAAGTTTCAACCCCACAAGTTTTCCATGTCCTTGTGCTAAACAATGTTACATGCTCAAAACATTAAATAAGTCCATTTTATGCATATGTTATGTATGATATTCACAATATCCTTTCCTCTTGGTGTGGGTTACCTAAGCATTTTACAAACTTGAATGAATAGTTATGTGAGCAAACCATAATAATCACATTGAGTTTGTCCATCTAATGTGTGTTTAGTTATGTGTTTAATTATGTTGCAACTTGAACATGACACTAAAGACTCATAGATTTGTGATGTCTATTAAAAATATAATGATTAAGTATTCTAGTTGTTTCAAAAAAATTATAGAGAATTAGCATCCTGATATTTGGTTAGAAAATGTTAGTGTAGACCATTATACTTGACTACACATATTATGTAAAGTTGATGAAGTTAGTTGCATTGCATTGTAGTATTACCTACCCCATGATGCAAGTGAAGATGATCTATAACTTGGCGAGTGACATTCAATCAATATATGAGCTTACATGACTATAATTGTTTTCAAGTGAGCTTTGAATTCAATGTGTATTTGTATCATGTTATCTATAATAAAATATATATGCAATGGCTTTGTAGAATTCCATTCCATTATTTATAGTTCTAGATAGGTCTATAATGTTTTTTCATTTGAAGTTTGGGGTGGTTGCAAGCTTTCAAAGCTAAGGACCAAAGGCATGGTTAAAAAACTATGACTATTTTTGCAATGGGTTTTTGCCCAACTGAGTGGAACTATCACTTGTTTTGTCCATGAACTAACATGTGTATTTATTGTATAATTGTTTAAGGAGTGAATTTGGTTTTTTTTTTAATGGTGTAACATATTTGACTATTATGTTTTTGGAGTGGGATTTGAAAGGCGTTGGTGCAAGATGAACAAGGGTTATTAAGTGTGCAAAATCCAAGTTCAGTGATGTAGATAGGGCATGTGCAGGAGACAAAGATTTTAGGTTTACACAAAGACTGAACCAAGTTCCAAAGCAAGAGTAAGGATAATTAAAAGAATCTATTGGGAACAAAAGAAATTAGGGTTTCAATCCCACAAATTCTCCCGCCATGTCCTTCTACCAAACAATGTTATATGTTTAAAACATAATAGGTCCATTTTCTACATCTATTATGGATGATATTCTTTACCAATTCAGAGTATCCATTCCTCTTAGTGTGGGTTACTTAATCATGTTATAGATTTGAACGAATGGTTATGTGAACAAATCATAATAATCACACTAGGTTCATCCATCTAATGTGCATGTATATATATGTTGCAGCTTGAACCTGATATTAAAGGCACATAGATTTGTGATGTCTATTAAGATCGTAATGATTAAGTATTATGGTTATTCTTGGAATTTGACAAAGGAGTAGCATGATGTTATTTTGCTAGAAAATGTCAATGCATAACCATATATTTTACTACACATATTGTGTAGAGTTGATGAAGTTAGTTGCATTGCATTGTAGTATTAACCACCTCATGATGCAAGTGAGGATGGTTCGTAACTTAGTGAATGACAATAAATTGATGAGTTTACATCACTAGACTTTTTTTAAAGAGAGCTTTGAAATCAAATTGTCTTTGTATCATGCTATTTATAATCAAATAGATTTGCAATGGATTTATAAGAACCCTTTTCTTTATTTATAGTTCTAGATAGGTCTATAATGTTTTTAAATTTGAAGTGTGAGGTGGTTGTAGGCTTTGGAAGCTACAAGCTTTCAAAACTAAGGACTGGAGGTGTGGTATACAAAAATGTGACTATTCTTTTAGTGAAATTTTGCCCAATCGAGTGGAATTGTCACTTGTTTTATCCAAGAATTGACATGTGTATTTATTGTATGGTTGTTTAAGGAGTGATTTTTTCTTTTCTAACTAAACCCAAGGTGGTGCACTAAGGGGAATGACTTTTTGTCTCTGAGCTAATGTGTGATTATGAGATGTTCGTAGTGGGGGAGGTGGTATTGATGCCAACACTTGTTGACAAAGAGAGCATAATCAGTGGATATTTGTGTTTGATGCGATTCTAATTCAAGTGGTTTCTACATAGAATGGACAATGATTTTGTTGTGCAAATGAATTTATATGGGACAAGGTTGTTGCACGACTTACTTCAATTTCATCCAAATATCTCATTGGGAACTTGGGCTCCTCCACATTCATAATGTTAGGGCCACATGCTTGCAGATGCATTAGGATTCCAAGCTATCATTGCAAAAAAATTGGCTAAACATCGATTGAAGTGGAATTTCCCACCTTGAATATATTTCATTTTTCTTTACACATTATATGACATTTGGTAATCTTGTAGGGTTGTGTTGGCAAGTTGGGCATGGTATTTATTTGAGTGGCCAAGATCGTGGAGAAAATATTGTGGTGTCATGTGTGAGGCTGGCACATGGGCAAGGCATATGGGATTACAAACTCATTCCTTAATAATAGGTTGGCCCATTTGTATTCAGATCCCACCAAGTTACTTTTTGCATTTCATGTTCAATAAAATGGTTCTATGGTAGGCAAGTAAAGGACTTTGAGATATTATAACTATTTTTTGGAACATATTTAGAACATGTATGTGCTTACAATTCCAAACCCCCAGATGGAACAAATGAGCATTTAAAAATGTTAAGGCACTTACTTTGCAATTACTAGATTTCATATTGTATAATTCTACTAAACCTTAAACATTGTTTTAATGGGTGGGTGGGTGTGTAACCTTTTGTAGTGATCCCCATGGCTGTACCAAGGTTGAGTTTTCATAAGAGGATTTACGTGCTTTGGAGGTTTATTGTGATGTATGACACTATGCTATCCAAGGATTAATGACAATGGAAAATATTGTGCATCGTGGAATTTCTTGGTTATATATTGGCAATGCAACTTGGACATTGAGGTTAGGAATTGACACATTTTTTCCAATTTTAATTATGTAACAATTACATGTTTGATAAAAGTTTTTAGGAGTTACAACTTTGCACAATTTACAAAATCCAAGGATTGAATGACAATGAAGGATATTTTATAACAACATGGAAGTTCCCAGTTATATCTTGGAAAGGGTATATGGACATTTGGGTTAGGAGTTGCCACATTTTTTTCCAATCCTTATATATCATTCAAATGTTTGATCAAATGTTTAATAAGTTAAACTTTGAACAATTTGGAGTTAGAATTTGGGGTACCTAGACAAGGTTGTTTGTTGATGAGTTTATTTCCATTAAACATTTTGAGTTCAAAAATTGAATATAGAATGGGATTCAAAACCATAGTTTAAATATCGAAAACAAATAAATCATTAAAACCCTACTGTTTGTCAAAATAAATCCTAAACCTAGTTAAACCCCAAAATGGTCAATCTAGTTGAACCACGTGTCAACATCATAAAAAATCAATCAAATGACCTAACAATTTTCAACTGCAGATTTTTTTTTAAATTATGAAATTTATGCCATGTGTCATCATTACATTGGCACATGGGCTAACTTTCACCAAATGATTCAAAAAACGAAACACGTAATCTCAAACCATGTGTAACAATCATGACCATTTGAAATGAACAGTTCAAATATATTCAAAAATTGGTAAAAAGAAGTATCAAATTATCACAAACTATGCCACGTGTCATAATCATGACCATTCAAAATGGACAATGTAGAATTATTGTTTTTCAAAAAAACCAGTTTATAAAATTCCAAAATTGTGCCACATGTCATAATAAGAAAACATTGAAATGAACGATTCAAATTATAACACATTTACAAGAAAATAAATATGTGAAATCCCCAAAATGTGCCATGTGTCCACAATAGATTTGATGAATTAAAAACCACATGGACCATGTTTGGCCATTAGATCTTGAAGAGGATGATGAAAGGACATAACGTCATGTGGCACAATCTCGATCACCAGATTTAAATGATCCATTTTTTTCCAAATAAAACAAACTTTCAATAATTGAAATATTCATGTGCGTGCCATGTTGATAGATTGTGATGAATTACATTTGACGGCCCAAATTTTTACAATCTACAATATAACCGCATTTGAAATAATTTCCAGTATTCCATGTGGCAGCATGTTATTAGTTGCATCTACTCACTAAATAAGTTGCATTGCAAGTTGCCAAATGACTATACATATACTAGAAGTCAAAGGATGGAATCGTATTTGGTTGACCTTTTATTTACATCCATAATCCAATGTCGCATGCGACTATTGACGTATGCAACTTGTCCAACATGACTAAAAACTTTTTAGTTGTATTTGTCGCTTGCGACTAAAATATAGTCACAAACACCAATCGAAAAAGGGCCATTTTCTATTAGTGATAGTCATAAAGGTTAGTTGCAAAACCCAAAATGTGTTATTGTGTAAGGGTTGTGAAAGCATATGGATTTGACTTGCCACAATTCAAGGATTCATAGTTGATAATGTTCAAGCAAATTGGAATGATGTTCAAATTGTCTTTGGCCCATCAAGAAACCCTTCATGGTCATTACACAACAAAGAAAGAATGTGTCTTTTCCATTGGGTTCAATTTATGGAAATCCACATCAATAGACTCATTCAAAATGTTGGGTTGTGGGCAAAACACATGTGGAAATTCACAACAACTACAAGAATTTCAAAACATTCACTAAAGCAATTACAAAATTTGAGGTCATGAAGTCTTTGTGGCATTCATCTAATGCAACATTGGGAAAAGACCTTTAAAAGTTCAACCATTGGTTGTCCTTTTGGTATTTAAAAGTTGAATAGCAAGGGAATTTTGCTCGAAAGGTATTTTGAATTCCATCCTTTCTTCTGTTTTTTGTTTACATCCATGTTAAATCACAAATGTTCAATTTTGTAGGTTCTACATACCCATGCAATACCACGTTTGGAATTCAATTTAATTTTTGTGCAATATTTCACAATTCAAGAAGATGTAAACATCCCTACTTGCAACTTGTTTAAAATGATACACAACACATGGTTGCAACAATTTAGCAAAAAAGGAAAAAATATTTATGATGCCACAAATGATGACCTTATAAAAGCTTTGGAGAAACAAACTTGATATTGGAACACTTGATGTGTAAACTAAAAGCAACATGACCATATCAAACCAAGTTGAAATCAAGAGTTGCACAAAGATCTGGTGATTTGAAAAATATAACACTAACTATTGGAGGTTTTATGTCTAATAATCTTATGCATGTAAGACATTAACGCTTAGAAGGGGAAAAGATATTTGGTTCTTACAAAAGGAAACAAAACATTCGTATTAGGTGAAAGCAGATTACACTGACTCCTTTTGGGGGGCACTTTTGGGTCTAGTATTAAAGTATATATAATATAATTGTTCCAAAAGTATGGTACATTTAACTTTGGGTATCAATTTTGATTTTTGGGCCCTACAATTATTATTTTTACAAAATTATATTATATATCCTTATTTTTAAATAAAAATAAAATTGATTATCTATATTGAAGGATATACTAAGGCCATTGTTTCATTTTGACTGCACTAACTTTAAGGCTTCATTAGTCATTAGAATAATCAATTTTAATTAAATTTTATAAATAGCCCATCTAGTTATGCTTATCATCTTCCATGTGAATGTGATTACTTGTCAAAATTTTAATTTACCACACATTTATTGCATTTTTGTTTTAAAAACCTTACTTTCTGAAATGAAAATTTTGAAATTAGTCAAATGGTATCCAAACATTGTTTAAACTATGTGAAATGACATGGTTCAATATACCTTCAACTTTCATATAAATTAAAAATCATTTAAATTATTTTTGGAATATATTTATGTTTTTGAATACACAAATACACCACATTTATTTCCACAAATATATTCCAATCTCCCATTTTATAAAATGAAATGAAATATTTTTGTTTCTAATATCTTGCCTAGGTTAAATTCTAACATAATATGCAAAAATATTGTGAAATTCTTTCAAAAGTTTGATGTGAAATACACTCAAACATGCACACCCCTAGAGAGTAATACAATGTGACGCCTTGAAGGGAGTTACCATAGTGTGTTTTCACCCTATTGGTTCCTTTTTGGACTTGCATTGCCTTGACAAAGTGAATTATTTAGTGCATCGGCAAACAAATTCCATAAAGGTCCACAATTATTTCACACAACAATCATTAGTCCTACATACAAAATGGAATTCAATCAAGGTTAGGCGGCCATGGCGTGGGGCCTTGGATATTCTTGAAAGCACATGTAATCAAGAGATCTTTCACATTGCAAGGGCAATTATGAACTCACAAGTGTAATGTTCAACAATCCAATCCAAAGGGTGTAGGTGTGTTGGCAAGATAACAAAAGGCTATTTTCACACCCCAACCCCTATGTACTATGGATGGTTCAAACATGTTGGGAATAAGGAAGTTAGGTATAAAACAATGTGGTTTTGATGATAAGGACTAATGTGTGTTGGGAGATGTTTATGATTCCATGAAAGGAAAGCCTCAAGTTTCATATGTGTAGTTAGTTTTCATTAGTATTAAACACATTTCAATGGAGGTGGCATCCTTGGAAAAGGCTAGATTTCATCTTCTTAGGCGTGCGCATATGGAGGTTGGAAGTGCAAATTTGGATGAAAATGACATTCCATTTTAAAGACAAAATAACAAAATTGTGCATCATGCTTGACCTTGAAATGATTATGATAATAAGTGGTTGTTGGGGAAAAACCTACTAGCAACGATATTGCAAATACTTGGGATGTTCCTCATCTTGGATATGGAAAAGCCTACTCTATTGAATCCCATGGTGGAATGGTGATTACAACATATGAAGTGACAATTGGAGTGATTTTGTGTCTATGTTAACAAGTTTGAAAAATAAATAAAAATTACCCCTTGCAAACATTTTTATTTAATTTGTGGAACTAGGATATTTTACAGTCATAAGACATATGATTTCATCAACCAACCTACATTGAGTATCAAAGAGATAAAAAAACTATTGGAGCAAGAAATTCAAGTAAGTTCAGATATATTTTGATTGCACAAATATATAGTTTTATCATTTTCCACATATTATGGTCACCATGTGGTGAAATTGGTTGAAATTTTTGTTTCAATCCAATTTGAGAATGAAAGCTTGTGTTAAGCATTGAGGATAAGCTTGGATTGAAATTGGTTTTCATTACCACAACACATTTTGATGTTTTTATTTAGTATGTGAATTTTGTGACATAAGATATTAGTTTGTTTGCATGATGTATAAACCATTTGATTTCATCCATATATAAGATGGATGTATCTAATTATTCATCCTTAATCATTAATCCATCATTTATCCATTTTGGTTATGATATATACATTAAACTTTACATGGTTATAGGGGGAATGTTTTTTCCATGCTTTAAATTCTAGTTCTAGGATTCTGGCTCAAGCTCCATGCTCATGTAAAAGCTTGCATTTGTGGAAATTTTCAATTTAAAAGTATTGATTCATTCCACATGCTTCACATTCATTCCAATATTTCTATTACATTTAAGTCAAGCATTAATAATAGTTAGTTCTACAAGGTGTGTTCAAAAAATTCTTGTCACTTTTTTTTAGTTGATTATTTATTTAACCAATTAACCTACATGGTTCACCCATGGCTTCTACCTATAAGCAAATTGTTATTCATGTGGTGTTGGGTGCAAGGATTGCATGAAGTTGTAATGGTATGTTGTGTGGCCTTGAATCACTTGCAAAACTATTATTAAGGAAGGAAATCTCTTACATAGTCTAGTATTTTTTATGTTTTTACAACATGATTTGATTCCAAAAAAATTAAAAATGTCACTGGGAAAAACTTATAGGACATTATGGTTTGGAAATTTGGATCCCTTCAACAAGTTTATGAACAACTTTTAAGAATCCGTGACAACGAAACAAATGTTTTTGGTTGTTTTTAGTTATAGATGGATTCTACAAATTAAATTTCTTGAATCTTGGTTGGTAATTCTTTGTACAAAACCAAAACTTCAATTTAACATTGATTTCAAACCTGAATTTTGGTGATTTTTTTTTGTGTAGATCCCTAGAAATGACAAAAAGAAAAGCATGCAACCTCAAATGCATCCCAAGGTTTTCTTCTTTCTTACACTTTTATGTGACCATGATAGCAAGGAAAATCACATGAATGTTTTTAATTTATACATTTCATGACCACCAATACCATTAGATGTGAAGATTAGAAATTTTTATAACAAAAGGGAAATCAAAGAAAGCATGAAATCAAGGTCTTAATAATGAAATATTGTTGTGATGTGAAAAACATATTCAGCCTCATAATTCGTAACACAAGAACTTGGTTTAATGTTTTAGAAACAAGAAACCACGAATTAGGATACTTCTTGGGGTAAAAGCAATCAACAACCATGAAGGAGCTACAATAGTAACTATAATCAAGATTTTAAGTACATCAACTTGGTGAGTCTTGATAATCATGTGAAAATTTAATGAAATTATGCTCGAAGAAATTAGAAAACAAGCTTGATGCAAAGCTTTGATCATGAGATTATTAATTAGTTATGTTTCTTGAAATGCAAGCTAAGATCAAGATTGAGCCTTTCATTTTTTTCAAAAATGTAACAAAAACTAAAGATGCATATTTTTGTGCAATTGTTTGGCATCAAATTTTGAGCAAATTTTTATGGACTTATTTATTTTGATTTGATTATAAATTGTTGCTTCTAATACACATAAATTTACATTTAGTATTGCTTATAATAGCTTTGTTGTTTTAGTGTAAATGTTAGAACTTTGGTTGGCTTTGTAGTTGCACCTAGTTTGATAGATAAAATTGCAACACAAGTTGTTTTGTTTGTGTAGTTTCACAAATCATTGCAACTTGAAACTATGTGGCGCTTGCATGAACTAAAATTGATTCAAGTAGCACAAGTATACATGCTTCAATCGACATGATTTAAGCAAAATAACTCTAGATCTAGGTGTGTGAAAAAATGAACTTCTTGTAACTCTTTTTAATGTAAAAATTTGTTGTTTACCTCATTCCTTCACCTTGCGAAAATTGTTGGAAATTGACATTTTTTTCATGGGATGCACTTAAAAGAAGAGTTTATAGGTTAGGGTTTGCAATGCCATTGAAAATCAAACTTTCTACCATTAACAATGAAAATGTTGTCCTTGAATTGCTCAGCCCTTTAACTATTTTTAAGGACCAATTTTATGTTGACCTTTGACATTTTTATTGGAAGATGCAGGCATTGTGGATTGGCCTTTCTAATTTTGGGATGTGGAGGCAAAATGCACAATCAATACTAAGTTGGAAAGATTCAACACAATTGGGCTAGAAATATTTGTCATTACAATATTTGATGCTTCATCAAATGGGGCAAAATGAAAAAGGGTTGAGGCTTTTGGCTCAAGTGGTCATGTAGCCATTAAAAAATTAGAATTATAACTTGATTTGGGGTGCAAGGATCTATCCGTATAGCAACTTCCACCAAAACCATTTAAAATAAATGCAAATGGCAAGTGTATCATTAAGGCAAATTTGAAGTTGATTATGATTGGTTGGTTTTTTTTATGTTGGGGTCATTGGTCAAAGATTTGTAAATATTTTTCAAACAAAACCTTTTCAAGAGATTTAAAGTTTATTACAAGATAATTTTCTTGGGTTTGGGTGGGTATAATCCTCGAACAAAGATTGAATTGAAGTTAGAAGGTTTGGAGTACAAAATTGATGGTTGTTTCAAACATAGACATTATAAAACACTATCTAGTTTTGGTGAACCTTGACTAACCTTACTTGTGATGCTTATTCTTGAATTCCATAGGAACTTGATTTTAGAAAGAGGGTAGTTCAAGAGAATGAAACCATTAAAAAAAAAGTTCCAAAGGAACATGATTTGGTAGGAGGTTGGGGTATTTGTCTATCTTAGAATTAGCTACCCATAGTTGTGCCATTTGCAAAAATGTGCCAAGATTCCAAGGTTGTTCATTAGTGTTAGAAGGCTAAAGTTGCTTGATTGAAAATGTTTAAACCATCTTTGAAAACTAATTCATTTCCATGTTTGAAGAGAAAATACATGTTTCAAATTTGTAACAATATGTTGTTTGCTTAGATCATACAAATGTTTTTGGAGGCAAACTTACTATTTGGGATTTTCTAAACGATGTTGTAGTTAATATCAATCACAAAAAAAGAAGGTTGGAAATGGGGTATTGATAACAAAACTTTTACCCAAACTATGAAAATCTATGGCAGGCGACAAATGTGTGATTTGTTTCAAGTAAACTTTGTTAGACCAAACTACAAGATGATAAAACAAACTGACATGAAAGGTGTTCAATTGTACTTGGTGAACATGTTGTTATTTTTAGGTGTGTAGCAAAAAATTACAAATAAGTGGTCAAACAAGCTCATAGTATTGGTGGACATGTCCATGTTATATTGGTTGAGGATGAAACGAAGGTCAAGTTCAAAATTGGGTGGGATTTTAAAGGTGACAATTTAATTGGTTTTTGTGGTGTAAAAATACATCACCATTGTGTGACTAATTTCATTCCTATTGTTGGAACTAGAGAGGTTGGGTACAACAAAGTCCTTGAAGTCTTTATAAATTACATAATTGTAGGTTTTGCTACAGTCATAATTGTGAATGTTTTGCATTTTAAATTGCTGAGATTGGTCCTTGTGGTATTTTGTACTTGTAATTGTTTTGATGCCAACTAGGTTCAACAAAAATGGGATGTTATAAATGTTTTACGAAGGTTAAAATGTCAAACCATTGTAGAACCTATTTTTGGATATGCTAGTGACAATGAGATCCATTGACATCAATTAATGCTAGTAGATTATACAACACAAAGGTGCTTATGTTTGAAATTTAAGTGGCCAAGATGGTGAATCCAACAAAGAATGTTTGGGGTTTTCATGACAAGGATTATATCCAAAATGATAAGAAACTTATTAATTTCTTAGGTAGTTTAATGAAGTCCTTACCAATTAAAGGTAGAGATTTTCTTTCTTTAAAATATTGGTCAAGTCTATAACAAATATATTTTGATTAACATGGTCTATGATTAGAGGACATACAAATAACTAATAGACAAGATTGGGTTTATATTCAAAGCATTTGTCGACTAAAGGTTTTTAATTGTTTGAAAATGTTGCAAATTGTTATAGATATTCATCAAAAAAGGACATTAGGGCAAACCCATCCTCGGGTGGTACCACTAGGATCCACCTCAAGGAATGGTTAAGAAACCAAAAACAACCAAATTGTTTTCCTAGGCCCTTTACTTTAAACATTTTCACAACTACAATTTTTTTTCTAATGTTTATCAATTGCATGCACTAATATATGGTTTGAAGTTTATTTTGGGATTTAAAAACTTAGAAGTTAAAAAAAAATCGTATTCCTAATTAAAATGGCCCTTTCAAAAATTGATAGCTTTAACTTTGAAAATCCATAACTAAATTATACTTACTCAATTAATTGCTTAATAAAAATTTAAAATAGAATGGCTTCCAAATTATATTAGGAAAAAAATTTCCACAAAAATTTTGAAATCATGTTTCAAATTTATGTTGTTCATGCCCAAACAGTTTTAAGAAAAGATCCAATGCTGTGTTCTTGAAAATATTTTTAAATGCAATGATTATGAACATCAAAATACATAATATTTTTGATATTATTGAAATTTCAAAATCTATGGAACTTAATAGATTTACTCATTAGAAAAAAATATGAAAATTTTTATTTTAAATGTTTCTTATGATTTTCAAAGTTTGATGGGTCTAAGAAAGTCAAGGTTGATATTCCTAGTGGTACCACCCAAGGATATGTGAAGATTTTACATTAACATCTTTTTGTTAATGATTTTGGATTTGTGAAAAAAAATTATTTTGGCTTCCAAAGTGTCATGTAGTAACTTCAAATTCAAGTATGATAGGATTGATTTACTAATTGGGTGGATGTAGACTCCATTACATATATTAATATCACTATGAATTATGATAAAGAAAATGACATATATTGGTGAAATTTCCTTGGTGTAGAGTCTTTGGGTGAATTTGTAATTAATATAAGTTTATAAATTGTCTTCTCACTTTGCTTTAGAACATGGATTATTTCTAGAGCATTTATTTTGAATATTGGTTTAGGTTGGGTAAAAGAAGAACGTTTTTTTGGGCAAGGGAATACATTTGATTCTTCATTTGTGCATACATGTTGAAATTTACATGAAGGATGATGATAAAAGGTTAATTAAAAATATGAACCATTGTAAATTCTTCCTTCAATCATGTTGATTTCTCAGTTGTGACTTAAGTTATTTCTTGTTTATATTTTTGTTTTCAAAATTGCTAACCCAATGTACATGGTCATATTAATTGTTGTAAGATGACAATCATTTTGGTATTGAAAACCCAATAAGTTTTCAATTCCTTGAGTGGCATTAAACATCCCAAGATTGGGATTGTAGTTAACAACATATTGTTGCAAACACCATAGATCAAATAATTATAAATGATTTATAGATGTCTTTGGAGTTCCCTATTACATCTCCATCAAATTGGGTTAGGAAGAAATGATGATGATGGGTTTATGACAAAAGGTGGTGAAAATCATGCAACACCGCATGTGGATTATATTGATGAGGTGTATATTAGATGTTATCTTCAAATTCATGAGCTATTGTATTGGTTTCCATTTTTTTGTTAAATATTGCATCCTTTACCTATTATCAATGGAAACCTTGTTTAATTGAGTTAATTTCCTTTGGAAAGCAAGTTTGTTTAACCTTGTTTTAGGATCATAATTATATTTTGATTCATGTGTCTTTGTTATTTTCTTCTTTCAATCATAATATAGATATGGTCTATTATTTAATTTGTTGAAGATGAAATTTGTTGAAAGACTTTGAAACAACCATTTTTATATGTTTCAGCTCATTGTGTAAGTGATTAAACGTTAAAAAGAATCTTGATATCCTTTCTAGCTCCATTGTTACTAAAATTAAATATTTAAATGAACATAAGGAATTGAAACTGAATGTAATAAAAAATATATAATTAAATATGAGGTGCCTAAAGTATGAGCATATTATAAAATTAGATAATAATATGATAAAATCTTGATATCCTTTCTAGCTCCAATGTTACTAAAATTAAATATTCAAATGAACATAGGGAATTGAAACTAAATGTAATCAAAAAATTATAATTAAATATGAGGTGCCTAAAGTATGAGCATATTGGAAAATTTGACAATAATATGATAGAATCTTGATATCCTTTCTAGCTCCAATGTTACTAAAATTAAATATTTAAATGAACATAGGGAATTGAAACTAAATGAAATCAAAAAATTATAATTAAATATAAGGTGCCTAAAGTACAAGCATATTGGAAAATTAAATAATAATATGATGGAGAAAAAAATTTCCTTCACCTATTAACCCCCCAAAATGCTTGTTTGATGTAGGTAGTCTCAAAATTTAACACTTAGTGTCCCCCATTTGAATAAATTACTTCTATTTAATTTTCATTAAATAAGGATGAACATATATTGATAGGAATGTGGGGTGTGTTGGTAGTTATTTAGCCATGTTAAGCCTAGTGATGACATTCTTCATTTTGCACATTAAAATTTTTTAAAATTCTTCATTTAACACCTTGTCATAACATTCTTTACCCGCGAATGTTTACCAAATTACACTGGTTGATCTATAAAATTCTTTAAAATTCTTGC
>Ga0209611_10000971_pt1 | contig 46780 bp, 64 predicted proteins | sample S1TSphgellanicum_3_FD_187693 | JGI IMG/M metagenome (GOLD analysis project Ga0209611, IMG submission 187693) | Host-associated microbial communities from peat moss isolated from Minnesota, USA - S1T2_Fc - Sphagnum magellanicum MG (SPAdes) (version 2) | ecosystem: Host-associated > Plants > Peat...
CCGCCTGCGCCTTCGCCGCCGGCGCCGCCGACGCCGCCGTCACCGCCGCCGCAGACGTTTTTTCCGTTAGCATTGTGCGCCATGCGTCGCCAAAACCGTGCTTTTTGGCAATCGGTTGTAATAGCAACAGCGATACGCCCCACATGTGCTTGAGCAAAATATCTAGCCGCTGTTTTTCTAAATCGCGACCCGTGCCTGCGGCGAGCGGCAGCAAGCGTTTCCATTCAGCGCTGTTGCGCATAGCACCGGGCATTGTGTCCTGCGTGCGGATTATCCAGCTGCCGATAACCTCTGACATGCAATCCGGTATTTTGTCGGTCAATTCGCCCGACAGCGCAAGATTAATTGCCGCAATTGAACACGCGTTTTCGGAATCTCCTAGCCCGGTCGGTAAGTGCATCGGGGCGAGCGTGTCGGCGATTTTCTTTCGTTGAATTTCGGTCAATGTGCTCATGTGGTAGTTTCCTGCATCAGTTGGATTCTAGGTAATTCAAGGCGGCGGCAATCCTAGCACAGGACTGCCCCAGTCTGTCACGCTCTTTTTCGTTCAGGACCTTTCCCTCGGCCATGTCGGCGGCGGTAATCGCGAGCACGCCGCCCTCGTACGAAAGGGCCCGAAGCGCGTCCATCGCGGTGAACTTGGTCTGGTGAACGTACCCGCGCTCGTCCGGCCTCCACTCGTGGTCCTCGGGAAAAAGCTCGGCAATCTCAAGGCCAATGGCGCCCATGATGTCGGGGACGCTGCACCCAGCGAAGCAATGCAGCAAAACCTTGCCGTTGTCGTCCTTGATTGCCAAGCTCGGGCTGCGGTCATCGTGCGCCGGACAGCACGCAACCCACTTCCCGCTACCCGTGCGCTTCACCTTGCGCAGGTTGTTCAGGACGTTCTCGACGCTCACGTCCAGCGGCGCCTCTCGGCCATGCAGAAATCGCTAGGAGTCGGAAACCAGCGATGGTTCTCCATGAGCCACTTCACCGCGAACCTGAAACCGTTGGCGTCCATTTGCGGCGCCTCCTTCAGGTACTTCCAGTACACCTCGGCGGTGCGTGGCTTAATCTCGCGGTCGTGAATGTCGCCAAACTCGTTGAGCGCATCGACCAGCGCCTCCTTCGTGAGCATTATCCTCGGGTCAACCATTTTTGATGTCCTCCGCCGTCAGTCGCTTCCGCTCCACGCCACGAACCTTTCGCTTCAGCTCAAACAGCCCCTGCCATCCGTTGGCAATCGTCTGGTTCACCACTGCGAGCTGCATCGCGTCATCACCAAACCCCACGAGTGACTTCATCGCGAGCGGGTACGAAAGCTCGCGTATCGGTTTCCTGATTCTCTTGCGGTAATCCACGAAGCTCTGCCAAGCTACCAGGTTCAGCCCCTCGATGGGTGCCGTGATAAGCGCCATCTCGGTACGGGGATCAGGCAAAAGTGCGGTAACGCCTTCATCAAGACTACTAGACTCTCCAGCTACAAGACTACAAGATTCAAGACTATAAGACGGAATTACCGCACTTGTACTGGAATTACCGGAATTTTCCCGTAAAGGTGGGCCAGGTATCTCGCTAGGCGCCTCGTTCGAATGAATGTGCTGATGCTTTTTAAACGCAAGTATCTGTAAATACTTTGTTTCCCCGATTGCGTACCGCTTTATGAATTTCTGTTCATTGAGCCAACCTAGAGCCGCGTCTACGTCTACATTGCGCTGCGGGAAAAGTTCATTACGGATCTTTAATGGTCTGTCCTCAAGCCTCCCCTCCCGGTCGGCGAGGCACCAGAGGCCAATGAACAGCAGCGTTACAATCGGTTCATGTGCCCCCAGCACTTCGTTCTTGAACAGGGCGGGCTTCACGTTTCGCGTTCGCATCCTTCACCTCGTTGTGTGTTCGGTAATCTACGAAAGTCAGGGTCACCCGGAAAATATTTCCTGTCAAGGGTATTGACATTTTCGCGAGTTGTGGGTGAGGCTGTTTCGCATGGACAAAACATGGAGGCACGTGGGTGTATAAGCCTACACATTTGCAGAAATGGATAGAGCAGATAAATTACTCTGGGGAGCTATTCCTGGATTACTACGTTGCATCGTGGAGGTTTTTTAGGTGCTCGCCGGTTGAAAGATCGAATCATGATTTCATCAAAGAGCATCTTCAAGACAGCGGGTTTGCTCCCGGGCAGGTTGTTTTTCCAACCTGGACAGACGAAGTAATGGGCTTTAGGTATGGTGTTCTTGTCCGCCAGGATTTTGAGAAGGGACTCCGGATGGCGGACATGTACGCGCGCCGTATAGCCGCCAAGGGCAGCCTGGACCCGGAGGGGGAGCTGAGGGCCGACCAGAAGTCGATTCGCCACTCCTGGCAGGTCTGCGGGCTCCAGGCGCGGATCGAGCTGTGCAAGGACGCCGGCATCAGTATATTCGCCGCGCGCCGGGAGAATTTCCCGATCCAGCACGCCCCGAAGCTGTACGCGGCAATGAGCGAGGTCCACTATGGAGGCTAAGTACGACGCCCGCAAGAAGCGCGCCAGCCGCGCAGTTGGGCACTATGCCTCGCTCTGGGTTCCCGGGGGCTCGTCAGTCGTCGCGACCACGATCACGGACCAGCGCAAGTCACACGCGCGCGAGATCGCGGCCAGAAAGCGGGTCGAGCTGCTGGCGGACATTGCCCGGATAACGGGCGTGCAGTACGATGGCGTTTCCCGAAAGATCGACGGCACCATCAGGCGATGGACAGGAGTGAAAAGTGGACCAGGAGATTGACGACTACAACGACGCCAGCTGGGCGAAACAGCAAACGGACGAGCAGATGATGCTCTACAATGACCCGGGTTACGCTGAATTTTTAATCAATTACGCAAAGGAATTTACACATGGCGCACAAGCCGATCACAGTATCAGCCAATAGCGGCGGACAGGACTTTGAGCTGGTACCCGAGGGTACTCATTTCGCGATTTGCACGCTGATTGCCTACATCGGGGTCCAGAAGACAGTCTTCAACGACACCGTCAAGGAGCAGCCGAAGGTTCACTTTCGGTTTGAGGTTCCCGAGATCGAGATCGAGTACGAGAAGAACGGCAAGACCGTCAAGGGCCCCGCGATTATCGGGCGCACGTTCACTCTCAACATCGGATCGAAGTCGAACCTGGGCCCGTTCATCGAGAACTGGCGCGGGAAGGCATTCACCGAGGCCGAGGCCGCCGAGTACGACGTCACCTCGTTGCTTGGCAAGGTCTGCATGCTGAGCGTGATCCACGAGGAGAACAAGGGCAAGACCTACGCCAACATCAGCGGCGCGGGCAAGATCTCGAAGCTCTACCAGAGCGCGCTCGAAAACGGGACACTTTCGGCGGAGCCGCACGGGGAGCTGATCAGCTACAACGCTGACGACCCAGACGAGGCCACGTTCCGGAAGCTGCCGAAGTTCCTGCAGAAGAAGATCGATGAGCGCATCGTTCACGGCGAGACAGCGCGAAAGGACAAGGACCCGACTCGCGGAACGCAAACAAATCCCGAGGAGGATTTCGACGACGACATACCGTTTTAGGTTTTGCCTGCAGGGCGTGGCCGACGACACGCTATTGGGCAGCCCCGGGGATGCTAGCCCCGGGTTTTTTTACACGGACAGGAGACGATCATGGCGACACTGAAGAAAGACAACCTTGACCAGAATTTCAAAAGAGCCTGGATCAAGGCCCTGCGCAGCGGCAAGTACAAGCAAGGCAAAAACTCTTTGAAATCCGATAATAGTTTTTGCTGCCTTGGGGTGATGAAAGAAGTTTGCGAGGGTGTAAGAAAACATCGCTCATACGAACTCCTTTCTCAAAGAAGCTGCGGACTAACCGAAAAAACGCAAAATTTTTTGGCGGAACGTAACGACGACGTCTTGTCTCCCTGGGGTTTTAAGCGCATCGCCACCTGGATCGAGAAGAACCTATAATGGGGCAGCACAAGATCAATGTTCCCGACGGGAACAAGCCCAAGGGCTGGTGGCGCTCCGCGCTATCATCGAGCCGGCGGATGCTGTTTCTCTCCAAGGAGCTGATTGTCGTACCCAAGTTCGGCCTTGGCGTCGATGGCAAGCCCGACAAGTCGAAGCCCGTGGGCGTCGAGTACGCGCTCGCCGCCGGGGGCAACGTGTACCGGCGCGACAAGCGCAAGCCCCTGAGTGGGCGCGATGCGCATCGTCACAACGTCGGCACGAACACGCCAAACGACTGGGGCGCGGAGCCGTACATGCTGCAGCGTGAGCGGCAAGAGGCCGGCGCCCGCCAGCGCGAGAAGCACGCCGAGTGGTTGAAGCTGCAAAAAGAGGCATCACCCGGCGGCCTCGGAGACTTTTGACGTGCCAGATATTACAATGTGTTCAGGCGGGGCGTGCCCGCGCAAGATGGGCTGCTACCGGTTTACCGCCACCCCCGGGCCGAGGCAGTCCTTCTTCGTTGACCCGCCCTTTGACGGGGACGGCTGTGGGTACTTCTGCGCTCGCTACGTAGGTACCCTCAGCGCCCCGTCTCGGCCTGGCGCGGAGGTGGATGAGAATGCTTGACGTTTACCTGACCAAGACCCTCGGGGGCGGCCTGAGGCCGGTCGACGGAACCGCAGAGGATTGGATTGCCGGCATCAAGGTCGGCGAGATCGTCCGGGTCCAGCCCAAGAAGGATCGGAACCCGCGCTTCCACAACAAGTTCATGGGCACCCTTCGTATGGTGTTTAAGAACCAGGAGAAGTACCTCTCATTCGAGGGGCTGCGCGCGGCGGTTACCGTTGCCGCCGGGTACGTGGACGTGATCCAGCTGGATGGCGATAGGACGACCCTGGTGCCGCAATCAATCGCATGGGACAAGATGGACGACCACCAGTTCGCGCCCCTCTACAGGGCCGCTCTGGAGGCCATACCGCGCCTGCTCCCGCAGTTCGAAGGCGTGGACCTGGAACGTGAGCTGCACTACACGGAGACATGATGAGCGCAAACATGAGGCCCTACGATGGCATTAGCCTGGACAATTTCGCGGAGTGGTGCAAGGCCGGATGGACGCGGCGTGCGGACACACCGCACGACCACCTGCGCGAGCTTTCGGTGATGGCCCTGGGCTTGGCCGGCGAGTCCGGAGAGGTGATCGAGCACATCAAGAAAGAGATTCGCGGGGACGGGCCGCTCGACAAGCAGAAACTGAAGCTCGAACTCGGCGACGTGCTCCACTACGCGTGCCGTATCGCGCTGGAGTACGGGATCACGATGAACGACGTCATGGTCTCGAACATCGAGAAAATCGAGGCCCGTCGCGGCAATCGCGCCTGGGAGAAGAAATGAGCCAGACACGCAAGGGTAGCGCGGTCGAGGTCTGCGTAAACCTGGCTGTGGGGTACACCGTGAACTTCCTTGCGAACCTCGTGATACTGCCGCTGTTTGGGTTCGCGACGTTGACGCTGGAAAAGAACCTGGAGATTGGCGTTATATTCACCTTCGTCAGCATCGCGCGCCAGTACGTGCTGAGGCGATTCTTTAACGGGCTGCGGTTTGGGAACAAGGAGGCGGCATGACGATAGACGGAGGGCATGTGGTGCCTGATCATTGGCTTTGTTACGGTATCGGGGTCACCGAGCGCACGCCAATCCCAACACAAGAAGGCATCGGCGACGTCAACAGCGAGGCCAAAGGATCCGGGGCACGCTTCAACAACGGCAAGCCGGATTTCAGCTTGATTCCATTGGTGACGCTGGAGGACGAGGCCCGCGTCTGGGAGTACGGCAAAAAGAAATACGCCGCATGGAACTGGGCTAAGGGGATGCCATGGTCTGTGCCGTTTGCGTGTGCCGTGCGCCACCTCTCGGCCTGGCAGCGGGGCGAGGATCTGGATCCCGAGAGCGGCCTACCGCACCTGGCGCACGTCGCTTGCAACATTCGGATGCTTACCCTATACTCCAAAACGTACCCCGAGGGCGACGACCGTCCGAAGGGAAAAATCGGGTAACTAACCGGAGAGATGACATGAGCAGGAACATAAACGAGATCGCCCAGGAGATCGAGCGCACATGGCCGAAGGTGCACTACGCCGCGCGCCCGTACCTTGAATTGATGCATCGGCTGAAATCAATCGAGGGATACTACGTGGAGGGCAGCGCCCGCATCATCGTCTCGTGCTTCCTTTCGAACGCCAGCACATGGCGCGGTAAGGACGCGCGCCGGATCAAGGCCGAGCTGAAGTCGCTGGTATCGCGCAAGCCGCCGAAGAGGGCATCACATGGTTGAAGTAACAACCGAGAAAATCTCATGAAACGCTACGACACCATGGGTTTTGAATCTGAGCACGGCGTATGGGTGCGCGCGGTCGATGCCGAGGAGCGCATCCGCAAGCTAGAGGCGGCGCTGCGAGCGGTACAGCGCGCACACGCTGAGAGGCACTACCCGAAGGATCACTACCTTGTGGTCATTGTGAACAAGGCACTAGGCTCATCTTTGAGTGCCGGAACAGTCGATGCCGAGGAGCGCATCCGCGAGCTTGAGCACCATAAACTAGTGCTAGAGGATGCTCTGAGCCACATCAATATGATTTGCGCCGGAGCCCCGCCACACGAGGAGCTGGAGGACCGCACGTACAACGGCATCATAGATGCGATTCAGAGGCTTACAAAAAAGTGAGCAGAGACATCTCACCATGGCTTTGCGCTGCCCTTATTGCGCTGCTTGTTTTTGCAGCCGGCGAGGGCGCAACCTGCGTCACCCAGCACACCGACAGCGGCCAGTACTCAGTGACATCGTGTAGAATCGGCGGCGACGCCGCAAAGATATTTGAGGAGCTTCCAGATGACCCAGGATTCGAAGCAGAACCACCTGACACTATCACCAGAGTTCGACATGACGTGGGAGTTCTCGATTCGGCCTCAAGCGCAACCAATATCCAGAAGCCTGAGACATTGGAACGCGTACAGGGCCGCGTACTGGGAGGCGGTGAGGGACCGGGTAAAGAATCCGGAAAAGTACCCCAATGGACTGCGGTGCCCTAAATGCGATTACAATTTGTACGACACGGGGAGGCTTTTGTCGGTGTCGCCCAACAAGCTCCAGGTGAGATGCACCATCTGTCACTTCAAAGGGGAGAGATACGAATGACGCTCGATCAAAAAATTGCCGAGGCCAAAAAGTGGCTTGGTGACCGGTACCTGCTCGCGAAACCCATCAACCGCAAGAAGGTGAAGTGATGGAGAAGACAGTTTTCCCCAAGGCGACCGATCTCGTGCAGAAGCTCGCGGAGGCGGAGTTGCGGATCCGTGACTTCATGGCGATCTTCGCCGCGATTGCGTTCACGCAGGAGGACAAGATGTTCTCGGTGCCGCTGACGGTAATCGAACAGATCAATGGCGCGAGCGTGGACTTCTCGTTCAACAGGGTCAAAAAAGAGTACGAGTTCACCTACATCCCGGCGCCCGACAAGCCATCCATCGTTACCGAATGATGCCCCCAGACCTGTATGCCCCAGCCTGACCACGTATCACCATATCTCGCGCTGTTTCTGGGGACACTCCTAGCCGGCTCGCTAGCTTGCCTATTTGCGTGGCAAGGATCTCTAGCTTGGGCGCTCCAATCGCTGACTCGACGCCTGTGTAGGGCGCGAAAGCTCCCCACGCCGTCGCCTGCGCCGGAACCGCGTCGTACCCAGCCTGAGCAGCTACTTTATCCCGCCACCAAGGGCCAAGTACTTTCATTTCTGGGGTCGTTGCGCTTGCATCCGGGACGACAGGTTTTCCTTCCTCATACCGAGGATTGCGGGTATCTGCTAGCCCTATTCCGCGCGACCAGTGAGCATCACCTACCGGAATGTCTGTTTGAAATCCCACTGCCGGAACACCGGATGCGTCAATGTACATCGGAACTTTTGGGGATTCCATTTGCATGTACCCAGCGCGCAAATAATCCGCCATTGGGTCCCCTTGCGCAGTTGAGTGATACGGATGTCCAGGAACACCTACCATGTCCTGAGGAAAACCTGGAATCCTGCCTCTCTTATCGTTTGCGATTCCTGCGTAGTTCCGGAAGTCCTCAAACCTGCCCTGGTTGTGGAGCCAGTGAGCTGACGTACCCCTGGCTATCTCGGTGCCCACATCGGAGCCGGGTGATGCCATCCCGACCAGGGTGTTGAATTGCGCGTACTTGGCGGGCGCGTCGTCATCGCCAAAAATTTGCCTGAACCGTTCATAGAGGGGGTCCATTGAGTACCAGCCAGTCATCCCGGTATACAGAGGTGTCCCGCGAGCTTCTGTCAGAACATCTATCAGCCGCTGCTCATTCTGCGGTGTCATTACACCACGAGCTGCAGCTGCTCCTTGGCCTGTTGCAGTTAGGCCAGGCAGAACCCCTAGCACGTTGCCTTGTCGTGATAAGGCAATGTCAGACAGATCTTGACGAGAGACGCCGAAGAGTCGCTGAAGCAGTGGATCTTCTGGCCCAACCTTCGAGTTCGAATCCGCAATCACCTGACGAGGATCGTTGTAGATCCCTGGAAACGCATTCCGTTGAGCAGGATCAACAGTCTGCTGCCCGTGACGCCAAGCCGTCGCTGGGCGCTGATTACGGTACGTGTCAAGAGCAGCAGGAATTGATTCGGGCAGAACTGGACCACTTGAATGCCGCAACCTCGCCCCTTCAAGGTATTCATTCACCGCTGGGTTCTGATCAGCGGCTGAATCGGAAAGCAATTCGGGAGTGGTACTGAGGTTTTTTCCCGTATGCAGCTCCCTGATTCCATTTACTCCGCTAGCTGTAGCAGCCGCTACGGCACCCTCATAGTCGGGTTCGACGTGAGCGACGTGCATAAAGTGATTGCCTTCGCCATCGGTCTCGATGTGGAGGGCGGCCTTTGGGTTTGCGAAAGCGTCCTGGTTACTCGTCAGGAAGTCATGGATATCGTCGGCACTGAACGGTGCGTCACTGGAGACGCTACGGTTGATCTCGTGTGGAACGGCGTAGCCGCTCTGGTGAAGGTCTCCCGTGGTCGGGTTGTAGGTGGCGCTGCCGGTAGTGTCGACAGAGCTGAGCAGGTGCGCCGCCTGGGCCTCCTTGTCAGAGGCTGGGATCGAGTACTTGGCAAGAAGGTTGCCGATGTCCTCAAGTCCTGCCCCAAGCTCGCCACCGCCCTCCGCCATCCTGACGGGGCCACCGCGCGCGAAATCGTTCACGTCCCCGGTGTCGTCGTAGACCTGGGGAATGGGAGGCTTGCGTGGCGAGGGTGAGTTTGCCGCGTCAGACAATTTGCTACCTACGTCTTCAAGTCGGGCCTCCGTTGGAGATATTCGGGTCGCTGGCGTTGGTCCGAACAATCGACCTTGTCCGCGAAAAAGGCCCTGGCCTTCTGGCACGTGATACCCCGCGTAACCTGCGTCTCGAATGGCGTCCTCTGCGTCACTGTATGACGGCGCCCGAGACAGAATCCCAAGCGGATCAGCGGACATGTCGTACATCGAAGAAGCGGGCACAGAAACCCGGTAAGGGGTCTTCGCGCGCAAAGGCTGCTCGATGTCGGCCTGGTCGATGTCGAAAGGGTACAGGCTGACTGTTTTCGTGCCACCGCGTTTTGCTTCCGCGCCCTTCATCCCGGTGCCGTAGTAGGCGGGGTCGAGTGTTACCTGGGGGTCGCTGAGGTTGCTCATGTGCAGGAAGTGCAGCGTACCCGGGTCCGTGGGGATCTCCTGCTTGTTCGCGAGGTCGAAGATTGCGAGCTGGTCATTTGCCTGCGCCTTCTTGACGGCGGTCGCGAAGTCTGGCTCGACGTGAGAGACATCCAGGTAGTGCTTGCCGTCACCGTCGACGTTATGCCAAACGCCCACGTGCGCCTGCGGGTCTGATGCGAAGGCGTCATCGTTTTGGTGCACGAATCCCGCGAGATCCTCGGCGGTGGGCGGATTATCAAGGATCAGCTGCCGAGCCTTGTGCGTGCTCACCGCGTAGCCCTGATTCTTGAGCCCCTCGCGCCCGAGCGTCGCGCCGCCGGTCGAGGTGATGGATTTTTCTGTTTCCGGGGCGTACTTCGCAAGCAGCCGCGCGATGTCGCTCAGGGCCGCGCCGCCCTCGGCATATGCTTGGCTCCCGATGTAGCTGTTTGGGTCGAAGTGCGGCATCTCGCCAACCTCGGCGTCATCCGCCGGCACCTGCTTCGGCACCGTGTAGACCGGGCGCCCGTTGTTGCTGACGCCGACGTCGCCGTCGGTCGGGTCAAGCATGTGCGTCACGTCCTCGTTCCGGAGCGCGCCGGGGATCTTCTCGAAAGCCTTGGCGGCGGGGACGCTGAGCTGGGTGTCGGAGTGGAAGTCCAGGCCCTTGCTGTGGGCGTCGGATATGGCGTCAGAGAGGAGATCCCTCCCTATCCCCTGCCCCTGGTAGTCTGGTGCCGTGTCCTGCCGTATGGCCTGTACGGCGCCCCCACGTGGCACGGTCGTGACGTGCGCGATCTGGCGCCCCGTCTGGGGGTCCATGGCGACGAAGGTGGTACCGTTGTCGGGGGCGCTGAAATTGGGTGGTACCAGGGACGGGTCGAGTTCGCTGGGGTGGATCCTAGCCTTGACATAGGCCGGCTCTTTCATCCTCGATGCGACCGCGCCCTCGTGCTCAGCCTGACGCCCTACGAACTCGCTCGGCGGTACCTCAGGTAGCGGGAGGCCCTCATCATATCGGCGAGAGTTAGCCGCCTGCTCCCGTGCCAGCGTGCGAGCTGTCGTGCCGTCGTCAAGTAGGGGCGAAGTGCCGTATTTACTGAGTAGCTCGTACGCAGACCGCTCGCCGGCAGATTCTGGCGCGGCCTCAGGGAAGCCGGCGTATGGGAGCGACTCACCAAGCGCCCCCACGGCACCACCCAGCTCGGGACGGATGCGCCCCGCCATGTCAGCGGCCATGGGTACGGCCTTGTTGTACGCTTTGAGTGCCGTAATTCCAGGTGCAATGGTTGCCACATAAGGCGCTACCTTCATCGCCGCGCGCGTCACCGGGGCGAGACCGCGCAGCGTGTCCTCTTCTTGGTTGGAGACCGGCCCGGGGCCGTAATCTGATTGGTACTTGCGGATAGCATCGGCGGCGGCGTCCATGCCTTGCGGCAAAACGGACAATCCCTTGATCCCAGACCCGGCTTGGACAGCGATGTCGCGCGCGAACCGATTCAGCAGCTGCGCCGGCCCGCTGGCTGTGTGCAGGTACTGGTCAGCTAGAAGTTCCTGGGCCGTTTTTTCCGCCATGTAACATACCTACGTTGCAAGTGAACCGGCTGTACTCGCCGTGCTCACTGTGGAAATCGATGCGCTGCATCTGCTGCTCGCTGCGGTACCCGCTGGCGGTGTGCCATGCGTCTTTCGCGGCGAGGGTGTTGAAGGCCTCGCAAAATACCCCGCGAAACTCTTGCTGCTTGGTGTGGTGGATGTGGCCGGTAAGAAAGTGGCGGTGACTGGTCTCGCCCCACAGTTTCGGCTGATCGTAGGCCATTATACCTGGTAGGTCGTTGAACTTGCACTGGTCCCCGTGCGTCACCCCGAGGAGGGTTTTCCCGTGCTGGTGGTAGAAGTAGGCCCCGGGGTGCTCGTCGACGATCACGCGCGGATCGTCCTCGTACTTGACCGCCAGAAGGTGAGAGAGCCAGCCGGCGCCGTCCGGGTCGTGGTTGCCCGGGGCGTTGATTATCTTGACGGTGTCGTGCTTGACCAGGGCCACGTCGATCAACCAGCGCAGCGTGCGTGTCGCGGCCCTGACGGCCTTCAGAAAGCGGGTGTCGACGTCGAGCTGCGCCCCGCTGGTGGGAGTCACCGGCTTGCGCCCGTTTGCGTGCAGGAAATCCCCGACGTTCACGATCAGCCCCGTCTTGGACTCCGGGGCGGTCTTGACCAGGTACCCCATCGCGCGCTTCAGGTCGCGCTCGGCGATCTCCAAGTTCCACGCGGCGCCCGTCTCCTCGCCCCAGGCAAGCATGCCGAAGTGCGCGTCCCCGATGACGTAAGCGCTGAGTATGTCCTCGTCGCACAGCAAGGGGCCATCGAACGGTACCGCGCGCGGCAGGCTCTTGACCATCTCCTCGAAAGCCGCCTTCTGCGCGGCGATGTACGCCTCCTGGTCGATGTTGGTCTTGACCCACTGCAGCTTGAGGTTGCCATCGGCGTCGTACAAGGTCGAGGTGCCCTTTGTGTAGTGCCCGTCGGGCGCGGGGAATGCGCCCTTGACCCGTTTCAGCCTTTCACAGACCGTGCTCTGCGCTATCCCGAGTCTTTCAGAGATCTGGCGCTGGCTCAGGCCCTCCGCGTGGAGCTTGGCGATCTGGACTTGACGGTCGTCGGTTTTTTCGTGCATCAGGTACCACCCATTAGACGTATGTTTTTCACTAGCGAGAGGCTCGACAGCTGAACGGAAAGTATTTCGATCCCGTACCGGAATCCGCGCTTTCTGCAAGCTGAGGTGAGCTTGTCGAGGATGCTGTCGTCTGTGATTTCTTCCCAGGTCGATCCGTGCAACACCCTTCCTATCTCGCCAGAGCACGCGTCCCGTATCGCGTCCTCGACGTTTTCAATTTCAAGCATCGCCTTTTTGATGTCGTGCACCTTATGCGTAATGACCGCATTAAATCCTACGGCCTTTCCGTCCCTGGTGGTGATGGAGCCAAAACCAAGGTGGTGAGTGGTCGCTACCACAATGTGGGTAATGACGTGGTCGATGTGCAGCGGCCACATCCAGTGAAACCCCGGCTTCAATTCATCGACAAATTTTCCCAGCCTCAGTCTCACTCCTTCCTCGTACGGTTCAATCACAACCCAAAATCTCAAGGACCCCAAACAGTCAAGCAAAAACTGGAAAAATTGCTCAAGCATTGACGGCTCCGCGCCCATGGGTGTAGGATCATACCTCACCAATAGGAGACTGAAATGTTGCTGATTTTACAGGTTGCCGGAGGCGTGATTTTGGGCGTGTTTGTGGTGCTGTTTTTGATCGGGGTGCAGAGCTACAGGCAGTAGCTACTCGTTGGCCGATACCCCGGCGTTGATGCTGTTGTCGAAGTCTCGGCCAACCGGGCCAGATGCCTGCGTGCCAGGTTGTGGCGTAGGCGCCGGGGACGGGTCGCTGCCCCCGGTGACCTCTTTGATCGCTTGCTGCACAAGGTTCCAGAAGGTGGACTTTTTGTACTGAGGATCCGGGGCTCCGCCGTCCGCCATTGGCTGCTGCGGCTGGTCGGCGTTCAGCGCTTCCGCGCCGGCCAATCGAATTGCTGGGTTGAGCGGCTCGGATGGCTGCTTCGGTTTCAAGTACTTGGCGGCAAGATCGGGGTCAAGCATCGCGGCGCCCATTTTTTGCAAGGCAGCGCGCCGCGCGGAAGCCCCAAGGACCGCGAGCGGCAAAGACACCCCTGGGTGAGTCAGCGTGAGCGCGACCATGCCCGGGTGCCCGAGATCTTCGGATACCGAGTCCGGGCTCGCTATGCGCCGCAATGCGGCGTTCCCGGTGAGATTTTGTGCGGTGTTTGAGCCTACGCTGCGGCCCGCGTTCTGGGCGTACTGTTGCCGCCCCAGATGCTCCCCTGCCGCGCGCAGCGATTCGATGTCTTCGGGGCTGAGCACGCTCTGCCAGGTAGCGCCACGGAACCCGGTCGCGGTCGCGGGCGTGTCTTCATCGCGCAGTGCCTCCGCGAAGCTCGACGGTCGTGTCCCTGTGCCACCGAGATCCCCGAGAGCGGAATTGTACTTTTGGCGCAAGTACTCGCCCAGGTCCATCCGATTGATTGGTTGGCTCATAGCCTGGAATGTCTGCCGCGCCTGCTGGTACTCGGGAGACAGTTCGTCCATTGTCCCGAGAAGCTCGTCCCGCGCCCCCAAGAGGATGCGCTGCTCTGTTCCGTTTCCAGCTCGACCTGCGGCTGAGATCTTGTCGTCGAGCGCGAGCTTGGCGTAGTGCAGCTGCTGGATAGGATTCAGTTGGTCTGGTGAAACCCCATCGTTCGCCGCAAGCTCCTGGGCCTTGGCCATGCTTTCCTGTATCGCGGGGCGCTCCATCAGCGCCGCCAATCTGGGCGATGACGCGGCAGCGATTTGCGCGGCACCCGGGGCGCCGGATGTCGCGGCGCCATACAGATCTTCCGCTTTGAGATTGCGCGCAGTCTCCGCCCGAGCGCGCTCTACCGGGGAGCCGGAAATGTTTTGCAGGATCCCGTTTACCTGGGTCTGGTTCGCGGCGTCCCGGTCACCGAATGCTGTCGCAAGATCGGGCTGGTTGCGCAGCGTCCTGTCCAAACCAGCAAGCCCAGGATTTTGCGCAAGCTGCGCGGTAGTCGGCTGAAAACCGTACTTGGCGGCAAGGTCTGGGGCGCCGTTGGCAAGAGCGCGCTGCCTGGTATATAGCGCGTTTGAGGCGGCCAGCGCGCCCCCGTTCGTTCCAGAGTCGGCAGCGTTCTGCATGACACGCTTCGCGGCAGACTCGCCCCCGGTCGCAATGTCCTGAGCAATGTGCACAGCCGGCGCTACGCCCGGAATTTTCATTGCCCCGCGCCCCGCCGCGTGGGCCATGTTTCCAGCCTCTCCAGTCAGTAGCATCCCGGCGCCTTGAAGGCCGGTGTTCGCTGCGGTCCCGAGTAGCGGCGATCCGGTGACGTCGGACACTTTTTGCCCCAACTGGTCGGCTGCTTTGGGAATTATCCCGGCGATATCTTGCACGGCTTGGCTCGTGGCCTTTCCGCCCTCGGTGCGCGGCTGGTACGTCAGCGCATTCTGGACGCCGTTTACGATGTCTGCAGGATCTTTGTCGGTCAGGCCCAGCGCACGCGCCGCCGCCGTGCCCATGCCAGCGTACCCGGCGATAGGCTGCGCCACGGCCCCGGATATCATCTGTGCGCCGGTTTCAAGTGGCGCGGCTACGGCATTGCCGTACATGCGCGCGGCCTTGTGCAGCATCCCCTCCGGCGGCGCAGCGCTCGCGTTTGGCTCTGCTTGCTGCGGGGTGACTGGGGTAGCGTTCAGCTGCGCAGCGATTGCCATGGCCGCAGCCTTTCCGCGCTCCGCCACAACCGGGTCGCTGCTGTTGGAGTCATTGTGCGCGGCCTCAAGCGCCGCCAGTAGCTGAGGATCGAGTTGCGACATTTACTGTGCCGGGGGTGTGGGCGCCGGACCCTGCTTGCCGCTCATGTACCATTGCGCCAGTTGCTGCTGGTACGGCGTCCCTTGTTGCTGCCCAGGACGCGCTGGCAGCGTCGGGTCCTTGATTCCCAGCGCGGCCTTGGTCTCAGGTAGGAGCTTGTTGTTGAACGGACTTTTTTGTTCCAAGCCGGCGGCGGTCCAGCGCTGGCGAAGGGCGTCCGTTTTGCCGGCAAGCATCTGCTGCCACTGGTCGATAGCGGACTGAAGGTCCTCGGGCTTTTTGGCGTTCTGTACCGCTTTCGCGATCTGCTGGCGCTCCGCCTCGCCGCCGCCGCCGGGGAGCACGGCCTTTGAAATTTCGCCAGCGACAAAGTCGCGCGCGGCGTCGAAGTTGTTGATCGCGCCGGAGCCGCTCAGACCAAGCTGAGCGCTGACGGTGTTGGCCACCTGATTGAAGGCCGGTGTTCCGGTGTTGTTCAATTGCGATATCAGGGGACGCAAAATCTGGATATGTTTGATCGCGGTGTTCAAGCCATCGAGCGACTTGGAGGTGGCGCCGCTTTCAAAGTCTTTGACCACTGCGGCCTGGGCGCCAGTCATTTGCGTGTTTGCGAAAAACGCCGCCGGGTCGTTACCTTCTTGCTGCGCACGCTGGTGCACTGCTTGCCACAGCTGCGCGTTGACCACTGGATTGCGCGAGTAACCCGCCGGGGCCTTCCCGGTCTGGTACGTGATCTCGACAGCCTCCGGCGTAACCATCCCCGTCATCGAAGCCTGCGCCGCAAGTTTCGCCTTCGCAGCCGCCGCCGCCTCGGTCGCTTTTTGGGCCTCGTCTGCGGCGCGCATCTCCGGGTGATCGATGAGCTTTGTCGGGTCGTTGGGGTCAACCGTGTAGTACTTGTCGAGAAGCTGGTTTTTGTTGGCAGCGTTCGCCGAGTTGTTGATGTCTGATTGCTGCAAACGCATGCGCTGGATCAGAGAGTTCATTTGGGCGTTGGTCTGGCCAATTGTCGCCTGTGGTCCGGCCTGGGCGTACTGCGCCAGGAGCTGGTTCTTTTGCATTTCAGCTTCGCGTTGCTGCTGCAAAGCGTCCGCCTGAGCGCCGTACATCTCGCCGGTCCCGACTCCGTTCCCGCGATGACTCAAGATAGCGGACGCGGTGCGCAGCTGCGTCTCGCGGTCGCTTGGTCCGGCCTGCATATCCATCAGGCGCTTTGTCGCGGCGTCAATCTGCGCCTTTTCTTCTGCGTACGCGTCCGCCTGCCTCTGCGAGGCGGTGGAGTATTGGCTTTGCATGTCCGCCATAGCGGCGCGCGATGCGTCAGCCCTGGCCTGCTGATCAGCCTTCGAGCCCGTCACACGCTGCAACGGCGAGGGTTGCTCCCCGATAAGAGGGTCAGGCGAATTTGAGTTTGAACCGGGATCTTCGACCTCATCGTCGTCCATGATCCCGATGCTGTTCACGTTATCGGTCATCGGCTATTCCTGAGGTGAGCCAGTCCGCCCTTGCGGTAAAAGGTTGTCGGGGTCGTGACAGTGTTCCCCGGGTTCGCGGTGCTGATGCCTGTGCTTGTGCCTGTATTGATCGCGCCAGTTCCAACGCCCGTACCCAGGAGGGTGTTGAGGGGCGAGGAGGTGGTGCTGCCGTTGAGGCTGTTGCCGTACTGGTACTGCACGGTCGCCTCAGGAACCTGGATCCCGTTGAGCGCGCTCTGCATCTCGCTGGCTTGAGTCAGCGGGTAATTGAGCTGGTTCAGGTAGTCCTGGTACGCAAGATTCAGGTTTGACTGGTTGTAGCCCTGGTTCTGCTGGCCGAGCGTGTTCTCCTGGTTTTCGGCGGCGATCTGGTTCGCCTGTCCCTGTGTGCCGACGTTCGAGAGCGCGCTCCCGGCGTTGATCGCGTTCGTCGTCCCCTGGCTGTTGAGCTGTCCGGCGGTGTTCGCGGCGGTGAGGTTGTTCTGCGCGCCGGCCTGGGCCGCCGTGAGCGAGCTGTTGTAGCCACTCTGCAGCGCCTGGGACTGGGCGTTGTTGATGTTCTGCTCGTTCTGCTGCTCGGCGTTCTCGATCAGGTTCGCGCCCTCGGTCGAGCTACCGGTGATGTTGCCGGATCCGATGATGCTCGACTGCAGCGCGGGGAGCGTGTAGTTGTTGAAGTTCGTGTTCGCGGCGTTCGCTATCGCGCTCGTGACGTCCTGATTGTAGGGGTTCATGTACGAGTTGACGGTGTCGTACGTGGGCGTGGTCCCGCTATTCAGGTACGGCTGCGCGGCCCCGAGCGGGTTGTTGCTGCTCGCGCCCTGCTGGATCAGGTTGGACGCGGCCTGGGTATTGCCCGAGGCAGTGCTCGACAGGGCCGGTGCCTGACTGTAGGCGTCCTGGGTCAGCTGGTCCTGCTGAGCGATGCGCGGGCCCTGGTATGTCTGGTAGGGCTGCGCGGCGAACTGCGCCGCCGTGTTCAGGATCTGGGAGGTGTAATCCGTGTACCAGGACGGGAGCGAGGTGCTGCTCTGGCTGTAGTTAGAGGTCGCGCCCGGGGTCACGCCCTGGTTCAAGAACGCGAGCGCGCCTCCGGCGGAGCTGCTCATTGCTCACCCTTGGGCAGGTACTGCTCCGGCTCTTTTGCGTCTGGTGCCATCTTTCCTTTTGCGAGGGCCGCGCCCTTGTGCTTCCTGAGGTTCTCGCGGAACTGGTCGAACTTTTTTGCGCCTGCGCCGTTGTCGCCGTTGCCGAGCATTGAGACCGTCTGCGCGTCCATCACATACTCCCCGTTGGCGAGCCGCGCCGGGATGTCGTCCGAGGTGCCATCACCTGGGCCCTTGACGTGCCGCGAGACCGCCGCTAATGCCCCACCGCCGGCCAAGCCAGGACCCCCTGGCGTAGGACCCACCATGACCGGGGATCGGCCAGGAGGAACCGCCGTGCGCGCGTTCTGGAGCCAGGAGGCGAGGCCGTTACCGGTGCTGGCTTTTGTGCCAGAGGTGGCGCCGCCGCTCGCGCGCATCATGGGCCTGCCAAACTGTGGCCGCACCGGCTGAGTGCCCATAGTCGGCATACCCGTTTTGGGTGCAGTCCCACCCATTGTGGGTAGGCCAGCGGGCGCGGTCGGGCGCGCGAGCGGGGCCTGCATCGCCGTTGGCGCGGCGTTGGACGTTGGCAGCACCGAGGTGGTGTTGATTCCGGGATTGATCGGGGGCAGAGTGGCCTGCCCCGGAGACTGCAGCCCGACCGGCCCCGCCATCGCGAACCGTTGCGGCGTGGTCACCCTGCCGCCGCGCTTCATCGAGGTGGGCATGGTCGCGGTGGGGCTGCTCTGCGAGCTGGTGAAGAAGCTCGCCTGCGGCCCCTGCCCGTACGTGTAGTAGTTCGGGATCATGGGGTTCGCCTGGGTGCGGGGCGCGTACCCCGTTCCCGGGGAGCCTGCGGTCAGGCCCTGGTAATTGCTGTAGTTGTAGCCGCCCGCCGGCCCGTACTGGGTTCCGCCGGAAGCGCCAGCAGAGCCGGTGCCGCTCGATCCCGCCGAGCCATTGAACAGCGCCGGGGGGTTGAAGGTGGGCGTCATGGCCTTGTTCTGCGAGTACTGTCCGGCGGCGCTGAGCAACCCGGCGAGCCCTGTCAGGGCCGAGGACGTGCCGCTGCTGCCGCCGAGTCCGAGCGCCTTCAGAAGCGCGCCGAGCGCGCCCCCGCTTGCGGCGGACGCTGCCGATGATCCGCTGCCTGATCCACTGCTCGAACCGCTGGTGGCCATTTTTTGGCCAGCCTGGGTACCCACTGTGGTCGAAGATACCGGGTTCAGTCCGTCATCGTCACCAATCGCAAACGGGTTGCTGGAGTACGCGACCGGGCTTTGCCCAGTAACCGTCACCTCCGGTAGGGTGTCCTGTGATGGGGTCTGGGTTTGTAGTGGCGTTGGGGTCGAGTAGTCTTGCTGCCAAGGTGCCGTGCCGCCGTCGTCAGAAAAATATGGCATTACAGGTCACCTTCATCCGGGTGAACGCAAATCCATAGGGAGTCCGCGAGCGCATGAACCGCATGGTACTGGCCGGCGGAAATCACCACCGACTGAGGCTTTTCTGTGGCGTCGATTAGCCGCTGAGAGTCATCCGTTTGCACCATAACTTTGCCCGATGCGAGCAAGCTCAAGTGATCGTACGAGTGCTTGTGCTTGATGATTCTTTGTCCCGCCGTGAGGGGCACTACTTTCGCGGCAATGCCGGCGCCGCGCAAGTCAGTCCCGGCGTTTAATTGCGCACCACTGGCCTGTAACTTTTCCGCTCTTTGAGTGACTATTCCGCAGCCCATTTTATGTTCCTGGTGTCGGTTGGAAGAAAGAGGCCTCGGGCCCCTGTCCGTACGTGTTGTAGTTCGTGATTCCCGGGTTGACCTGGCTCATCGGCTGGTACCCGAGGCCCGCGCTACTGAAGTTGTAGGGGCCAATGTTCGTTGTCGACGAGGACGTCACGGGTGTCGGGCCGCTCATTGGCTGAGTTCCCAAGACCTGGGTCGGTGCCGGCGATTGCGTTGTCGATGCGGTCGCGGGCGGCGACTGGTTGACGGTTTGCGCGCCGACCTTGGCCGCAGGTGTCGGTGTCGTCGGGGCCGACGCCGCAGGGGTGGGCGTCGTGGTGGGGCTGGTTAGGTACTTGCTAGCTAGAGCGCCCCCTATTGTACCAGCTGCGTTGCCAATCATTTTGTTTCCAGTGGCCGCGCCCAAGGCGCCGCTGGCGGCCCCGCCTATCCCGCCCACTAGCGCACCATTTGACGCGTTTCCGCCGGTAAGCGCCGCCCCTAAGGCGCCCGTGCCTGCGCCGATAGCTCCTTTGGTAATCGCCGACGCTGCCGTGTTACCAATGCCGGTACTTGATCCCAGTGCGCTCGCCAAGGGAGAGGCAGCCGCCCCAAGACCCCCGCCTATTGCCCCAATGAGGGCGTCCTGGCCAATGTTTTTTCCGCCGCTACTGAGGACGCTGTTAGCCACACCGCCCACTGCGCCCGAGGCCGCCCCAGTCCCGACCGTTCCCGCCGTGGTTGCGCCCAGGCCGGCGCCCGCAGCAGATCCAAGAACGGCACCTGTACCTGCGGTGAGCGCGCCAACGCTCCCAGCTAACGCAATCTCACCAGCCAATCCTGGCTCAGCGCTGAGTTCTTCTTGGTAATTACCCCAGTTGTTTAGCAGGCTGTTATCTGCGGCTAAGGTTTGCTGGTCCTGGGGGCTGTTCGTTCCATCACTGGCAGTGGTCCACACTCCGTTTGGGTTGCTGGATGTAACAGAGCCAGGAACCAGGTGCTCACCAGCAAGAACTGCCTGCTGATCTTGCTCATCAAAACCAGCAGGGATACCATCGCCGACGGTGGTCGGCGCCTGCAAATTGTTTTGTGCGGCGTAAGCATTTGCTGCGTTCTGCGCTGCGATGTCCGATGGAATCGCAGCATTTGCTGCGTTCTTAGCTGTTTTAATGGCGGCACTGGGTACGTACTTGTCCCAGTTTACTCCGCCATTACCAAACCGAGCAACGCGCTCCAAAGCACCTATCATGTGAATGCCCTGAATTTAAGAAGAGAAACCGACATTGCTGTTATTGTTGATCCTGTTAGGTTTTGAATGACGTAAAGCCCACCGGTATACCCAATGTTGATTTTTCCGGAAGTTCCAAGTGTCCCGGTAAATGAAGATCCTGCGATATTGGTTACGTACGCAGATCCGAATGCCAAGAACGCGTAAGCTGCCTGAGAAGATGGCGCTATTTCGTAGCACACGACAAGACCAGACCCGACTGGCAGGCTTAAAGACGCGTTATTCGCCAAAGAAATTTCGTTTGTTCCAGATGTTGTGCTGGCTCCGGTCCAGTCAAATTGCCACGCTGTCGCGGGGCCAACAAACGAAGAAATAGAGCTTGCGGTTGCAGCAACAACACCGTCACCGCGCACCTGAAAAAGGTTTGAGCCAGATTTGCTTTGCGCGACAAAAGAAAAGTCTGAGCTGTTGCTGCCGGCTACCGAAAGTATTCCGTAGCTACTGCCGGTTGTTGATGATCCGTAAAAAAGTCCTGCGTAAGATCCCGCTGGAGTTGTCGCTACGGTAATCGGCGCACCTGATGTACTGTTAAATGTGGTCGCGCCGTAATCGGTAATTTGCCACAACACCGCATTGTAGGCGTCGTTCGTTATTTGCAGCAGGCCAGGTGTAATAACGCGAATTGTCTTGCTGGGGGTGGTGGATCCGTTTCCGACCATTCTCAGGTTGACGCCGTTGGTGTTCCCGGTATCGGAAATGGTCACCAAGCCCGTGGTGCCAACACCCGTGTAGCCGCCAGTAACCGACAAGCCCACGCCGGTCGAGTAATTCCCTCCCGTGATGCTGACCGCAGAGCCGGATGTTGCGCCGCTGAATGTGGCGGTCTTGCTCGTATAATTGACTGCTAGGGGGCCTAACAGTGAACTAAATGTGAACCCGTAGGTGTTGCGAATCCCAGAGACGACACTGTCCGCCGGGACGATCTCTGTCCCGTTCGGTGAGGTGCTCTGGTTCAGCGCTAGCGGGTACACCGCGCCGCTGATTTTGATGTTTGCCATTACTGGGTCACTATGGTCTGGTACTGTTGCGTGCACAGTTGAAAGCTGTGCTGGTCTGTGATGTTCCTGGTTGTCGCCGATGTCCCGCCGCCGCTGCCGCCAGATCCTGCGGCGCCGGATGCGTTCTGCAGGCTCAGAGCGAGCTGCTGGCCCCAGGTAATCCAGTCATCGAAGTCGTACGGGTTCGGCGGATTGAGCGCGCCAAGAGATGGGCTGTTGTAAAAGATGCAGCCCCACGCCTGCCAGTCGGTGCCCTGCATCTCGGAGACGTTCGTGTACTGGCCGATGGTGTAGTTTACCGCGTCCGTCCACGGCACCAGGTCCATGAACGTCGGGTCCGGTATGTACACCCTAGGTGCTCCGCTTGCCGTCCGTCTGGATGTGGATGAACGACTGACCCGCCTGGAATGTCCCGCCAAGGACGTTGCTTTGGATTTGAAGCCGCAGAATGCGTGCCGTGTCTTTGAGTGGCACGCTCTGGTTGAGCGCGCTCGTGCTCTGCGAAGGAGAAACCGCCGCCCCTGTCGGGCCAGGTTGCAGGGTCACCTGAGAGCCTTGGACAACTGGCGCGTTCGCGTTGTTCTGTTTGAGCACGGTCACGGTCATGTTGCCCGATATCAGGTAATCAGGTTCGAGTATTTCGATGCTCGTGGTCGCGTCGATAGGCGTCTGCGCCTTGAGTGCGCTGATGGCTGCCGTGGTGTAGTAGCTGTTCACCGCGTTCTGGTATGTTCCATTGATCTCGTCGGTGCCCTGCTCGTGCTCCCAAAGGTTGTAGTACGTCGCCGACGTCCCGGTGACGCTGGAGCTGTAGCCCAAGGTACCGGTCATGATTGGTCCAACGAGATTGTCCGGGTACAGTCCCGCGCTGCGCCCGCCGTTCGGGAGCACGGTGTCGTACCAGTACTTCTCGCGGTAATTGTAGATCACCGCGTGACTGCACTCGGTGTTCGATCCGCGCGGGTAGCACCACCAGATCTCCCCGTACCTCGGAAACTTCACGGCGTAGCTTTTGCCGGCGTAGGTCTGGTTGATGCCGTCGAAGAACCAGTTCAGGTTCATCGAGTTCGGGATCTCTTGCACCACGCCGTTGTACATCAGGAACCGGTCGACGCCGGCCCACAAGAACGTGCCGTCGTGCTCGACGATGCACCGGTCACTGAGAACCGATGACTGGCACGTGAGCTGGTCAAACTGCCATGTACCGTTCGGTACCCCGATAAAGGTCGCCCGGACTACGCTGTCGATGCTCCAGAAAATGCCTGCGGGGCTGTAGCCGCCACCTCCGCGCAATGGGAGGCCCTTGATGATTTTCTGGTTTGTGATCTCGGTTGCGCCAACGTAGAGCGAGCCGAGGGCGGTACCCTGGAAATCGGTAGGGTATCCGGGCGATGACCACGCAAAGAACCCGTTGTTGCCGTAGACGATCATGTACGGCGCTAGGCTGACGCACCCCCCGCTTATCCCGTTCGGGAAAAGCGATTGCTGCGTGCCGTTGTGCCCGTCGCTGCCCGTCCCGTAACCCTGAACCTGCGTGATAGTTGTTGGGTTGTAGATAGGGGTCGAGTACAGCGGAAAGTTTTCGCCATTGGCGGGGTCCAAGAGATTTTGATTCGGGAACAGGAACAGCAGCGTCTGGTTGGTCGTGTTGTCGTACTGCGAGTCCATCTGCCAGCTGTTAATCTGCGACGGTGGCTGTCCGTTGACGGTGTTCGACGGGAGCCCGGTCGTGGTCGGGTTCGTCGTCGCGGGAAATGTCGGGTTTTGGACGCTGGAGCAGACCCCGAAATTGTCAATCGTGAACGTGTCGAGAGCGTTGTAATTGCCGGCGGCGAGGTACCGGTAACCGCTCTGCGCCTGACTGAAAAGCATGCGCTCGATACCGGTCAGGTATGGTTGGATAACCTTGTAGCCGCCCATCTTGCGCGGCAGTCCGCGCTGCCAGCGGCACCATTGCCCGTCGGTCGCTGCGGCGGCGGCGAGGAACGTGCCGTCACGTTGGATCCCTGGCTGCGACGCCAGCGGGACGACGCTGAGTGCCATTACCCAATCGCCATGGCAAAGCAGACAGAGTCCGCGACCGATGTCGCGGCGATGGCGGTCTGTGCTGCGGAGTTGCTGGTTGCTGTAAACACAGCCGCGCCTATCGAGGTGCCGCCGAGGTTCGTGACGGCGGTCGTCGCCGTGGTCGCGCCTGTACCGCCCTGTGCAACCGTCACGGGGACGCTGGTGATGGCGCTGGAGGGGGTCGCGGTGTAGACGTTGGAGCCGTCGCAGTACAGGATCTGGCTCCCGTTGTAGGCCACCTGCGGGGGCGTGGGAGTGGTCTGGCCGCTGGTTCCTACGCTGAGGGTGTAGGTTGCGTCGGTCTGGTTGTTGACCCAGTACTCTTGCTTTGTCGAGGGGACGATGATCTCAAGGTTCCCGGCCTTGGTACCGGTAAACCTGTAACCTACCTGGTTGAGCTGGGTGCCGCTGATGGCGTAGGTGCCGCTGAGGCCGCTGACGCTGATGGTGACGAAGTTGAACGCGGCCTGGATCGATGGCCCAAGGCCAATGGTGTACCAGTTCGTGCCGTCGGTGACGATGAATGCGCTGTCGTTCGGGTTCATGTTCAGCGGCGTCGCGCCGTTGATCGTGTCCGAGCCGCTGTTTGCAATCGAGAGCACCGAGGACCCGCTGTTGCGGACCTGGATGTAGAAACCGTTACCGGCGGTAGCCGCCAGCGGGAGAGTAATCGTCCCGACGCCGCCCTGCCAGTTGAAGAACTTGTCCCTGTCGTTGACCCCTGCGGTGTAGTTTGCGGAAATGTCGCTGATCAGCATGTTCTGCGCGAGCTGAGAGCCCAACGCGACAAGCCCATTTCCGGCGATGGCGGCGACTGATGGCTGCGCAACCGCCGCCCCGTACTGGAAAGCGAACCAGGTACCGGCGGATGTGGTGTTGCTTTGCAGGTAGTAGAAGTAGACGCTGCCCGCCGCCTGCGAGGCGACGATCACGGCGCCGCTGTTGTTGTAGACCGCCTGCGGGTACGCGCTCAGGTTGTTGACGATGATGAACGTGCCCGTGCCGACCGAGGTCGCGGGCGGCAATATCAGACCGTAGCTGCCCGTGGTCGAGGTGTTGATGTCGATCAGTGGCGTGCACAGGTTCGAGTTCGGCGCGGTCTCAAGCGGCCACTGCAGTTGCAGCGTCGCCGTGAGCGCGATGCTGTTGTATGCCGCGAGCGCCGGGGCTACGAGGGCGCCAGTGAAAACTGAGGTGTATGAGGTCATGTTTCCTGCCGGGTAGTGTTGCGGTCAACGATACCGGCTTTCGATTCGCCGTTCAGGACGGCGGCGGTGCGGTCGTACATCGCTTGCCAGGTTGCGATACGGTCGTCGTTCTTTAGGAACGGGCTGCACTCCAAAAGGGTTGAGTACAGCAGAAGGTTCGGGGCGTACTGGGTAATCCAGTTCGTGGTGTTCGTCGAATCGAGCAGCGCCGGCTCTTCGTAGTAGACAATCTCGAACGGGTACGCCGCGTCCGGTGTCGGCGCGAATATCAGGTTCTGGTACGAGTAGTCGGCGTAAAACTTCGGGGGTGCGGCGGTACCGTAAACGCTGGTGCTGGTCTGGCTGTCATCCGGCCAGTATTGGCGAATGTATTCGTAGCTCCTAGGAAACACCTGCTGACGAACTGCGTTCCCGGTCGCTGACTGGGCGACGTTGATCGAGATGATCTGCCGCCACCGGTCGGGCTTCGCGTAAACCGGGAGCGATGCCTGCATGGTCGAGTTCACTGCCTGAACAAAACCGAGGACCTTCAGCTCGCGCGATATCCTGCGCTCGGCGAAGTTGATCAGCTCAGGAAGCTGAGCGTACACTAGTGGGTCGCTCACTGTGCCGCGCTCCAGATAATTCTGGACGTCGGTCTGCAGGCTGTTGAAGGTCATCGAGGTAGGCATCAGTGGTGGCTCTTGGTGAAAAAATCAATCGCGTACCCGGCGCCAGCGCCGAGCAGGCTACCGACTCCGGTCAGAGCGGCGAGGACGCCCTTCTGGCGCGCCGCGCCCAGCTGCAGCTTCTCGATCTTTGCAGCCGTCAGCTCAGCGGCGGCCTTGACCTCCGCGACGTGGTCCTTGAACTGGTTCGCGATGTGCGAGCCGTTCGCTTTCACGGTCCCGAGATCCTCGCGGATGCTCAGGAGCACATTCAGCAGGTCGCGGTTCGAGACATCACTCATTTGGATGCCCTGGATGTGGTGGTCGTGGTGCTGGTGGTGTCGCGCGTGCTCTGGAAGGCCTGGTGCTTTTCCACGGTCCTGAGCGCGCCCATGCCGAGCATGCCGTACGTAAGCTGAGTCAATGAATCATCGAGCCCAGGGAGCGTGACCGGGTGACCCGCGAACGCAGAGCCCCACTGCAGCAGCGGCCTCAGCAGAAACTGAAACCCAAAGGCGGCTGCGCATACCCAGCCGATGGCGGGGCGCCAGCCGGCGACGAAGACGTTCGTGCTTGCGGCTTCGGTCTTGTCGACATCGGACTGGTTGACGGTAACGGACTGCAGCTGCGCGAGTTCGTCCTGCAGCTGGCCCTGTAGCGCCAATTGCTGTAATTCAGCTTTTGCGGCAGCCGCCGCCGCTTTATCTGGTATTATACGGTCTATAATATTCAGGATTGGAGATATTATGGTGTCCCAGATTGCCATAAAGCACTGTTCCGCTTGCAAGAAATCGCTACCAACATCGGAATTTAACCGATGCAGATCCACCAGAGACGGCTATCAGTACGCATGTAAGGCTTGCAGAAAAGCCTGGGATCTTGCGTACCGCGCCCAGAAGGGCACCGCATTTTTTACTGCGGCACATCGGCGCCGCAAATGGGGCATAACCCCAGAGCAGTACGATGCGATGCTCAGCGCTCAAAATGGCGCGTGCGCCATCTGTAATCTAGATTTTAGCACCGATCCCGAAACGCCTCACGTTGACCACTGCCACGCTACTGGAAAAATTCGCGGCTTGTTGTGCGCCCAATGCAACCTTGTACTTGGGGCCTCGCGTGATAGACCTGAAATATTAATGTCGATGCACAATTACCTGACTGGGTAATTACGCTTTCACTCCCAGGTTGATCTCGTTGGCGCTAAGCTGCGCCTCGACGGCGGTCGTGATCACGCGCGAGAGCCACCCACGACCATCGACCTTGAAGTTTGACATCTGCGTGTACGCGACGGCGCACTCGGTCAGGAAATTGCACAGCACCTCCTTGGGCGGTTGAGCGGTTGCCAGGCCGATGGTTATCTGGCCTATGACTCCATCGACTGTGCCGGCGCGCAGGCTGCGCTGCAGAGCTTTCGCGGCGCCATCGACGCCGAGGTTGACTCCTTCCTTGAACAGCGCAATCGCGATAGGGTCGGGGAAGTTCGAGCAGCGGAGCCTGTTCCAGAAATCGCTCAGGTATATGGACTTCGCCTTCTGCAGCGTCAGGCCAGCGATGTCGACGTCCGGGTACGCGGCGGCGCTGATGCCGTACATCGTGCCACGCATTTCGCCCACCTCGCACTTGCCACCGGTCCAGTTTCCCGGGTCGCGCTCGTCGGCTGAGTACTTTCCTTCCAGGCCGATCAGCTGCTGAAATGCTGTGTCGAACGCGGACATGCTACACCTGCGCCCCAGGGACGGCGGGAAGCGGCGGCGTTACAGGAATTTTTGCCTCGTGCGGCGCCAGGTGCTGCTTCACCATGGCGACGTACTTGGTGACATCTTTCTCAGCGTCCGTCAGCTGCGCCTCGATATCTTTCAGGATCTCGTGCACCATTTTCGCCGGCTGCTCACCAAGAGCCGCGACGACACGCTTCAGACCTTCCTCAGTAAAAACAAGAACATGATTTAGCATGGTATCTCCTTAGCTGAAAACAAAAACCACTTGACCGTAGCTGCCAGTTAAACCGGAAGCGAAATTTCCTAATGCGCCACCTCCAGGGACTGTTCCTCCAGCTCCCGAGAGCCCACCAGCGCCAGGAGTGCCTGACCCACCTGAACCTCCAGCGCCGCCGCTTGCGTTCGTAAAATTTCCACCACTTGCACCCCCTCCTGCTCCTCCAACCGTTCCAATTCCAGGTGCCCCGGAGTTACCGGTAATCGTAGAGATCGAAAATGTTCCAGAGCTTACCGTTGCAGAGGATCCTGAATTTCCAGGAGGACCACCTACGGGCGCGTTGTAGTTAAGGGTCAGACCGTTAGAGGTTGCGACATTGATGTTTTGCGAAGATGCGTAACCACCACCTCCGCCGCCGCCGCCGCCGTTGACGTTTCCACCGCTGCCGGCTCCAGGACCCTGCACAGAAACATTCATGTAGGTAGCCCCTACCGGGATAACCTGCGAGCCGCTCTGTCCGTTGTTGTATGTGTACGTTACCGGGGAGAAAACAAATCCGGTACCTATCAGCATCTGCTGTATGCCCATTTTAGCTCAATCCCGTGCCGCTTATGCGCCAGGTGGTGCTGCCGGTCTTGAGCGCGGTCGCGATCCCGTACGTGGCCAATGTCCTCGTGCCGGTAGAGCCGCCGGGAGACAGGTACATTGTATCGGAGTTGATGGCGATGCTTATCGCAGAGCCGCCCGAGTTTACAAACGTGATGGCCGTTCCGATGGGGTAGGCGACGCTTGAGTTGGCGGCAATCGTGACGTTGTTCGTGTTCTGGATGCACTTGTTGGCGTCGCCCAATACCGTCGTGTAGTTCGCGCTTTGGACGTTTACGGGAATGCCAGCGTAAATTGGGTTACCATTAAGCAGCAAGCCGCTGCTGGTAGAAGATGATCCGATGGTGACGTTTCCGCCCGCAGGATTCAAGGCAATCGAATAGTAGACCGACGAGGTTGAGCTAAATCCAGACTGAATCCATTGCGCGTACGGATCTCCTGCGGTGGCGGGGTTTTGACCAAACGCGAGGTAGTTTCCGCCAGATCCTCCAACGTACAGGTAGGCGTTGCTGAGGAATGCTCCTGTTCCTGGGGTCAGCTGGTACGAGCTGAGCAGAGAGTGCTGCACCGCTTGCCCTGTCGATGCGGCGGTGAGCGACTTGAGGATGCTCAGGCACCCTGGACCGTTTTGTGTGGCCCCGCCGATGGCGACCGAGCCATCGCCGCGAATGTTGAAGTACTGCGCGGTGGATGCGGCGTTGTTGACGTTGAACGAGGTGTCGGAGGAATTGGTTCCCGCCAGAATCGACAAGCCATACGAAACCCCCGAAGTGGTAACGCCGCTGACCTGCGCCGAATACTGACCAGAGACCCCGGACACGCTAAGCGCTAATTGTCCGGTACCGGCCTGCGCGTACAGCGCCGGCAGTGACGCTCCTCCGGTCACGCTCAGACCGTAATTCGTTCCAGGGTTCCCAATCACTACGCCGCCAGTGGCGTTGACGTACAGGTACTGCAACGTGTTGGCGTTATTATTTACCGCTAACGCCTGCCCAGAGGCTTGCGAAACTATTCCGACATTCCCTGTAAATGCTGAATTCCCGAATACCGAAAGCGCGCTCTGGCCGGAGGAGCCACTAAGGGTGAGAGCGACATACCCCGACGGCGCCGTAATCGATAGCGCGGCGTACAGATTCTGAACGGCGTTACCGAAAAGACGCATCAGCTTGCCGCCAGCGAGGAGACGGTGATGTGAGCGGCATTTGCCGCGCTCGCGATGCCGCGCAGTGTCCAGCCATTGGTGAGCATCAGCTTCGCGACATTGCCCCCGATCTCCAGCGTGTCACCGACCGCGATGGGTGCGTTGTAGGCGATGTAGTAATCGGTGGTGCCGTTGTAAAGGCTAATGCTGACGGTGATCGCGGCGCCGCTGACATTGGCGACCGTGATCGCGGAGATGATGGCGCTGTTGGTGGGCGTCGTGAATACCGTGCCGATAGTGGTCGGCATCACGAAACACTGCGGGGCCTGGATTGTGCTGGTCTGCATTACGAAGAGTTCCCAGTAGATGGAAGCTGCGCCGCCTGCAGACCGTCGTCAGGGAACTGCGAGGGCGGCCAATTTGAGTCGCCCGGGGCGACTGATGTGTAGGGCTGGATCGGGAGAGGAGTGTCCGGCCTCGGGTACTCCAGGGTGATGTCCTCGGTCTGTGGCGGCGGCAGACGGTACGGGTCGAGCATGTCCGCGCAGCCCCACCCGCCGGCCCATGAGCCCTTACCGGTCATTGTCCCGGGCGTTCCGCACACCATGAGCCCGGGGCTGTTTGGGTCTGGCGAGAGATCATCCAGCGGGAACTTTAGGCTGCATCGTCCACAGATACCAATTGCCACCGTGGTTCGACCATGCGTGTCGATGTACAGGCTCATAAACCATACACTGCGTTGTTGTGTGCAATTGCATGCCAAGATATTGACGGCAATCGCGCCGCTTTAATTTTGTATTCCGCACGAAAAGCTTTTGGAGACTCCTTGGTTACGCCATCGACATTGCGACGGTTAAATGTACGAACCCTGTGGCAATTTGCGCACACGACGTCGCATTTGCGGATTTCCTCGTTAAGCTTTTCGCGTGACACCATTCGCGTGCAGCAAATCTCCGAAATATTGAACATTTTCTCGCCACGAACATGATCAAAATCCATTGCGTACCGATGGAAATTTTTGCCGCAATCTGCGCACGGAACATCCTTGAAGGTGTCGATGTATTCGCGGACCTTTCGTTTGTACCTTGTTTGAATCTGAGCATTTGTAAGCTTTTGATTCATTTAGTGTAAACCCCGATATTTGTCTGGAACTTGACGGGTGACTTGTCTCGCTCTTCGCTGAGCGCTCGCCGGTACATTAGGTCCGCCTTGGACGTGATCTGGCTCGTGACGCTGGGATCAACCTCGGGCGTGCAGAACGCCAGCTCCGCCGCGACCTTGTACAAGAACGGCAAGTACCAGCGCGGCGGGAACTCGATGGTATTCTGGAGCGATCCCGGGTCCGCGATCATGCGCTGGCGCCACACGACCATGAAATTCTGGGCAGCGGTTGCGTCAGGGACCTGCCAGACATCCATCTGCGGGTCGAGCTTGCGATCCATCCACCACTGCAGGGGTCGGCCCTGGATTTTCTTGTTGGTCAGGTTCCAGTAGTCGTCTTTGTTAAGCCGGGACATCAGGATGTCTGCGGGGGTATTGTACACCTGGCCCGAGAGCGTTATCGGGAGCGTGTTCGCGGGGCTAATAGGCAGCCCGTTGAGGGTTGTCGCGGGAATAACGCGCCAGTAGATAGCAGAGTTCGCGTTGTCGATGTCGTAGGGGACGTTCCCGGTCAGCCCGAGCGTGGTAGCGCCGCTGCTGTAGACCGTCGTCCAGTTCGCGCCGTCCGGCGCCGTCTGCACCTGAATCGGGAAACTCGACGATGGCCAGTTCAGGCTGATCGTGTCGACCGCTGTCGCGCCGGCAGGAAAGTACCACTGGTACGATGCGGTCGACTGCGTGATCGTGGAGGAGCTGGTCAGGTTCGACATGGTCCGGTAGAACGCGGACTGGACGTCGTTGGTGTTGGGCGGGAGGACGTACTGAGACTGGCCCTGGACGAGCGCGATGACGTGCTTGCCGATGGTCCACAGGGGCGCGGTATCGTTTAGCATGTCGAGCTGGGTCAGGTTCATGATGTCCAGGCCAATCTGGAGCATCTCGCCCGTAATCTGCTGGGGTCGCAGCTTGAGGGCGCCGTAGCACCGGTCCAGGAAGGTCCGGTTGTCGATCAGGATCTTGTTGTACGTCCCCGTGATCAGCAGGGGGTTTACTGTACCTTGCGAAGAATACGCCACAGGTTATTTCCTGCGGCCTTACGCCGCCTTGTGCGTGAAGTGATGGTGAAACACATGCGTCTGCTTCACCCCGCCCCCGTGCGCCATCGCAGGAGCGCCCAGGCCGGGAGGGGGAGACATCCCACCCATCGGTCCACCCGGCGGGGATCCCATCCCTGGGGCCATCCCAGGAGGTGCAGAGCCCATTCCCGGGGCCATCGGCTGCTTGGGCATGCTGTTCCCCGCGAGCGCGGCGAGGGCGCCCATTCCTGGGCCCTTCTTGCTCTTGGCGTGGATCGCGGCGTTCTTGCGTGCGCTGGTGCCGCGCGTCAGCCCGCCCCCGGCCATGCGCTTCTCGCCCTGAGCCTTCTCGGTGCTCTTGCCGGTCGCGTTGCCGCTTGCTACTTCACCCTGCGAGCCCTTGTGGTCGCGCTTCGGGGTGCCGGCGGCTTTCTCGTACTTTGCGTCTCCGCCAATCTTCTGGGTGCTGCCGTCTTTGTAGACCTTGCCACCGTGCGCGTAGTGCCCCAGGTTCTTGATCCGGTCGTGCTTCCCGGCGTCGTTGGGGTCGCGCGCGGCCTTGGCCTTGCTTCCTTGTGGGCCGACCTCGAAGCGGTCACCGCCGCCTTCGCTTACGCCTCTCTGTTTCTTCGAGAGGTGTCCGCCATCGGCCTTCTTGACCATGCCGCCGCTGCACATTTTGCAGCCGCAGCCCTTGGCGTGGCCACCGCTCTTGTAGTCGTAGGGGGTGCTGGACTTCTTGGTGTCGTGCCCCGGGGCCTGGGGATTGGCGCCCATGTTCCGCTTGCGGTCGGGCTTCATGGCCTTGCGCTCGGCCTTGTCCATGTGACCGCCGGCTGACTTCTTGTGGACCTTGCCGCCTTTCTTGAAGTCAGACCATCCGCTCATGCGCTCGACGTCGCCCTCCTGCTTGGTCGCGGGGCTGGTGTTCTCGCCGTCGACGGCCCAGTGCGATTTCGCGGTCTTCGGGTCGTTCTTGGCGCTTTGCTTCGGCGGGGTGCGCTTGTCAGATCCCGGAGATACTGCGTCGTCCTTGTTCCAGCTGGATTTCTTGCCCATCGGGACCGGTGCGTCGGCGGTGTCGGCTGATCCGCCGCGCGCCTTGCGCGCCATGTGCGCCTTGTGGATGGCCATGTTCCTGGCCATCTTCCCGCCCTTGCCAAACGCTGGGGCTTGCACGCCGCTGCTCTTCTCCATGGTCGTCTTCGGCGGGGCCTTGTCGCTGCCCATGCCGTAGCGCAGGTTCGATGCGCCCGCGCCGGTCTTCGGCTTCGCGTCCGAGTGCTTGGAGTGACCCATGTACTTCGACTGCGGGGGCTGGGCCTTGCCGCCGTCGCGGAATTTCTGGGGCGTGGTAGCGTGGCCGCCGCGCGCTTTGCCGGGGACGGAGGGCTTGCTGTTCTTCTGAAATCCGAAGTCCGATGGAAATTCGAAATCTGTGACGTACTTAACGGACATATTAAAATCCCAACGATGCTGAGATCGAATTCCAACCGTTTGCTGGAACCGACGGTATTGTGATTGTCAATACCGAGCCGCTCAAAGATGCAGTGGCGCCTGATATTGGACTGCTGTATCTGTCCAGAGCGGAAAATCCTATGATCGCTGCTGGATTGCCCACGAAACCGTTGTCGGTGACCCATTGCTTGAGGTTCACGGAAACTGATAGCGTGGAGCCGTCGAAAATAACGTCCGTTTCGAACGAATATGGGCCGAGGTAATTCGCCATTACGCGCCCACCGTGCTGTCAGATTGGAATACAGGCCCCAAGGTAACAGTCCCCGGGCCAACCGTTACCTGCAGCTGAATTGCCGTGATTCCCAAGCCGGTGACATTGAATGGCTTCGTGCCCGTTGTGGGGCCGCTGGGGATGGTGCTGGCGGACAGGATCGCGTCTGTGGTGGGGTTGTACCCAGCCGCATACACGTCTGCGGTCGTGTAGTGAATGGCGTACGTCGAGCCGCCGCTGTCAACAATCGACCCCCAGACATTGACCGGGTTCGAGCGAGTGTCAACAGGAATCAGCGGCCCGTTAGCGACGCCGCTGACTATGTACGGTGCCTGGGTGAGCTTCATCGCTCAGAGCTTGCTGGCGACTTTCGCCTCGGCAGCCTTCGCGTCAGCCGCTACCTTCGCCGCCTCCGCTGCGGCGTCCGCCTTCACGGACGCGAGCTGCTTGGCGACGAACTTGTAGACGACCTGGGACGTGACGGCGGCGACGGCGCCGGCCACTACACCAACGGGAAACGTAAAGAGAATGGACATGATGAGAATTCCTTATGCGTTGACGACGCCGACGATGCCACGGAAGTCGATGTTGTTCGAGACCTTGGCGGCGGCGATGGGCGGCTGGTGGAAGTAGACGATACGGATTGTACCGTTCCAGGTGTTGGAGTAGGTGCCGCGAACGTCTCCGGTGAGCGAGGTCGCGGGCGTGGTCTGGTCGGCCATCGTGAGGCCGGAGGGAAGCGAGCCGGCGACGCCGACTACCTGGGCGTTGTTGTAGAACAGGCCCTGGTACTCGAACATATCGGTACGGGTCGGGAGACCGATGGCGGATCCGGTTCCGATGGAGAGCGTGCCCGCGAGGGTCGCGCCAGTGTTTAGCTGCACGCTTGAGATGTACCCGAAGGCCTTCGTGCCGCTCGCGGTGCCGCTGCCGACGATGGTGATCGTCTGAGACATCGGCTGCTCGTAGATGTCGTACCCGCGAACCGTGACCGTGCCGCTCGACGCTCCGGATGCGGTGACGGTGACGTTGCGCGCAATCATCTGCGACGGGTCGTAGATGCGGGCCGCGCCGGCCTTGACAACCGGCTTGACGGCGACACCGTACTCTTGGTCGCAGGTGCCGACGGCGAGGTTGGTGCCCGCAAAGAGGGCCGGGTTCGCAATAAGCACAGTTCCCGTGGCCTGCACCGAGTAACCTGGCGCTGCGTAGCGGTCGGTCGCGAGCACGATGGTCGAGAGCGGGAGCGTGCCGGCGGAGTTGCCGGCGCCCGAGACCAGGATGCGCTGGCCGGGGTAGAAGAAGCGCGATCCGTAGGTCGCGGTCGATGTGTACCCGGCAGGTGTCGGGCCGGTAATCGTGAGAATGTTCGCGGTCGCGGCGGCGGTGGTCGTCGTGACCAGGGCGAAGCCGAAGTCGAGCGCGATGACAGGGATCGTGGTAGCGCCTGGCTGGATCGCGGTGCCCTGCGGGACGAGCGGGATGTTGACCGCGATGCCGGTCGTGTTCGCGCTCGCGAGCGTGAAAAATCCTCCCACGGTCGGGGACTGAGCGGCGGCGATGTTTGCGTTCGCTGCGGCCTGGGGAATGGCCGAGAGAACCTCGGCCTCTACCGGGTTGTGCCAGGAGAGGATGCCGCCCTGGGCGCCCTCGCCGGCTGCGGTGACCTGGGAGACGTAACGAGAGTCGAGCAGCGCGTTCGACTGGTAGTCGATGTTCGGGCCGCTGTCGGTTTCAGAAATCTGCTGTGGGTTGTCGTTACCGTAAAGGATTACGGGACCGGTAAGAGATGTACGCATTATTCACCTGTGCCGCCTCGTGCTTTCTCCCCCTGCTTCTGGGCATCGGGTTAGGCTGACGGTGGTTGTCGCGGGATGGTTTTCGAGGTACGCGATACCGGCCCGCAGAATTCCGGTGTCGTGGTTGAGCAGTCCCAACCCTCTGTTGCACTTGCTGCACAAAAGGCCGCGTACATGCCCGTGTTTGTGGCAGTGATCTACGGCAAGCCTTTGAACGACGCCCTTGATCACTAAAGTTTCTGGCTGCTTACAGATGGCGCATTTACCATCTTGATCTGCCAGCTTCTGATTGTACCATTCGAGAGTAACGCCGTAGTGTCGTTTGAGATCGGCGTTGCGATAGTAGTCTGGATTGGCGTCCCGTTGGCTTTGGCTGTATTGGCGCATATATTCACGCCACGCCGCCCGCTCCTTTGGGGCCTTTTTGAAACTACGCCAGTACCAGTTTCCAGGCCCGAGGAGATTTGTCTCATCAAGGCGTTCTAATTGCTGCCGCTTGCCGTCCGGTTGCGCTTTTACTTCGTGAGCGAACGCCCAAAAGTCGTTGCGCCACCCGTCGCACATGGTGTCCGCACGATTTCTGCGGATGGAACACCACATCGTGTATAGCGGATGCTTTTCGCGAGAACCCCAATCATGAGGCCTAGTGTTCTCGGTCGTACCGTGTCTGAACTTCCGCATGTAGTGCTTTCGGCATAAACCCTTACCTACCGACGGAGCAGAACACCCGATAACGTCGCACTTGATCATTGACTCTCTCCAGCTATTACCCTGGAGAGAGTTTACCACATCTTGTTTTTAATCAATTACTAAAGTGGTAAGTAATTGATTTATAGGGCTATAAACCCGGCGTCCCGAAGAGGCAGCGCGGGTCCGTGAACCCCACGGCGTAGCGCTCGGTGGCCTTGTACCGAATCGAGTCGGTCTCAAAATCCCCCTCCATGCTCTTCTGTAAAGACCGACGGTTGACCAGCTTCAGGCCCTCGGGCGCGTCCGTCTGGACGAACCAGGCGGTGTTGCTCGTCAGACGGGACAGGTTCGCCTGTCCACCGCTGAGCAATCCCATGGACTTGATCGGGTTGATGTCGTTGTTGGTCGTGCCGGTGCGCAGCACGCTCTTCAGCAACACCTCCGCCTGGAAGACGTTGCTCGGGGCGACCACGAGCTTTTTCGGTTCGAGGCGGATCTTCTTGCCGTTGTTGTCGACCGCACCACGGATCTGGATCAGGATCTGCTCCAGCGAGGTCTGGGAGAGCGCAGCCGCCGTGCCCAGGATGTTGCTGAAGGTTCCCGCGTTCTGGATCGGGTGCGCGGCGTTCACCAGCGAGACGCCGTCACCGCCCACGAAGGAGCTGTTGAAGGCGCGGTTGATGACGTTCGCGCAGAGGGTTTCCTTGGTCTCGATCAGGGACTGCGCCAGGTGGCGCGAGTAGGTCTGACCGATGCGGATGTGGTCACCGTCCTCGACCAGCACCTTGGTCAGCGCAAACGCGAGACCGTAGACCTGGTAGAAGTACCGGTAGACGAACAGCTGCCCGCCGGCCTGGTACGTGACGGGCTGCCCGTCGGGGAGGAGCGGCGCGGCGCTGAAGCCGTAGAGCACCGGCTCTTCGTGGTAGCTGCGCGGGATACCCGTGATCTGCTTGAAGACCTGGTTCCACTCGTCGGCGCGTTGCTCGTAGACTCCGTCGAATTCCTCGTTGAGGATCGGCTCAACGATGTTCCGGAAGTCTGTACTTCGCATTGGGACTGCCATTTACATGACTCCTTAGACGGAAACGAACGGAGCCGCAGTCTGCGTATTCGCGATGCGAACCTGCAGCTGCAGGTACGTGTCGCCTGCGGTTTGGTTGAGGATGGTCGGGTCGGTCTTGGTGACCGCCAGCTGACCTTGGGTGCCGGTGGCGACGAGCGTCGAGAGGCCGGCGGTGCACTGTGAGAGTCCCACGGTGGCGCTGCCTGCGGCGAAGTTCGTGATGTTCAGCTCGCGGCCATCGTACCGGGCGTAGGTGTCGCCGAGGGTCGTGGTGACGCCGGAGCTGGTGCCGTCGGTCTGGATCGTGTACTCGATCAGCGGGTCGTGCCAGATGAATGCGGTCACGACCGTGCCGGCGAAGCAGACCTGCGACGCGGGCCAGAAGTTCGACTCCTGCGGGGTGTTCAGTGCGTCGTAGTACTCGCAGCCCGCGAAGACACCATAGATCTTGTCCGTGGTCGCGGTGCAGGGAGCCAGGTACGACTGGCCGGCGGGGATGGTGACACCGTTGACGGCGGCACCCGTGCCGATCAGCACCTTCACGGGCTGTCCCTTGAAGATGTTGACGTTGGTACCCGGCATGAGGATGCCGGGGTGGGCGATGCTGCGGATCTCACCCGTCGGGTGATAGGCCGGCACCAGCCCAGAAGGAAGTGCGGTAAGCGACATGAGTTGTCCTATGAAGCGTTGGTCGTTGCTCCACCAGGACCGAGACCGTTAGGCGAGAGTGCTACTCTTCAAAGCCCGTGAAATCTGGGACCGGGATAGAGGCCATGTTTTCGAGTGCATCTATGCCGTCCCCCAGCTCGGGTAGCTTGCCGGTCTTACGCTGCAGCGCCTCGCGTGCCTGGATGGCCGCGTCGGTGAGCTTCTCGTCCTCTCGGGCGGGAGCGTAGTGGTGATTTTCTTCCATGTAGGTCTGGTACAGATCGAGCGGCAGCTTGAAAGCGACCATCTCGTTCACGTGCACCAGGCCCTCGATGTTTTCACCTTTGCCCACGGCGAACTCTCCGAATCCCACCAGCTCCTCGGGCTTGATTGGCTCGTAGCCAAGTCGGCGCCGCATCGCGAGGGAGTCCTTCGAGTTGGTCGAGGTCAACCAACAAACATGATAGCCAGGGATCGGCGGTAGATCCGGAAGCGCTGCTTGCGCGTGCGCCATCCTGAAAAGTGCCAATCTGTCGCTGTCCGTCGAGTTGCGGTTCTCGGTCACTGCCCGGTTCTGGGCTAGACGTGAGTCCCGGCGGTTAACGGTCTGCTTACTGTGTCGAATTGCCATGGCCTACTCCTAAGGGTTAGCCGTTGCTTTGTCTTGCTTTGACGCCGTCGATGTAGCGTTGTGCCACTCGTGCGCGTATCTTGGGGTCGTCCCAGTGACCGGCCTCCTTCATCGCCTCGACCATCTCCCGTGGGAGCCTGATCTCTTTCGATGAGTTGCCTGATCCGGAGGACCTGCTGGAGCCGCCTGTCGGCGGTCCCTTGCGACGCTGCGCCGGCTGCTCTTGAGGTCGGGTATCGTCCTCGTAGCCGTCGTCTTGTGCGTCGTCGTTATTGAACCTGTGCGGGAGTCTTGCTCTCACTTTCGCGTCCAGTGTAGACCAGTAGTTTGGATCGTTGGGGTCCATGGTCTTGCTGAGCGCGCGGTCCAGCGCCTCGACGACAAGGCTGTCCTCGTCGCCTGCCTTTGGATTGTACCATTGCTTGTCAGCAAGGAATTGACGGGCCTTGTCGACGTACGGGACCGGGGCCTGCATCGCTGGCTGCTTCGCCTGCTGCAGCAGCTGCTCCTTTTCGGTGTGCAGCTGCCACGCGCGCTGCTTCGCTGCGTCGCGGATCTCCGCCGCCTTCTTGGCGTCGAGCGGGTTCTTGTTGATGGCGGCGTAGTAGACGCTGTCCATCTGGTCGTGCTCGGCCACAGCCGTCGCTATGCGAGCATCAAGATCTGCGACACGGTTCACAATCGTGTCCTGTCGGAGCTTCTCGACGACCTCGTTCTGCTTGGCGACGGTGCGGCGAAGGATCTCGATCTCTTGCTTGTCGCGCTCCTTGGCCTGCTTGGCGCGCTCTCGGCGCTCCTTGGCGGTCTCGCGGCGCCGGTTGTCGCGCTGGGGCTGATGCTCCTCGTCGTCATTGTCCTGCTCGTCAGTCGGGGCGATGCGCTCGTCCTCCTCGACGACTACCGGCAGGTCCGGGTCAGGTTCCGGTTTTGGGGTCTGCGCGGAAACGTCCGTGTCATCGTTCGGGTCGTCCAGAACGGCCTGGTCCTGGTCTTCGTCTTCGTGTCCGAGCTTCGGCATTTGAGTGCTCCTGTTGCGATTGTCCGGCCTGGTGGTCGGCATTGCGCCCGAGATGGGCGGCATGAATAGGTGAAGGCGCTTAATCCGGTGATGGGCACGCGCGCCAGCGGTGCGTTATCTTAGTGTCGGGCGTTTTGTTCGGACGCCCTTACCGACTGCCGCGTGTGGTCTGACTAGGTGCCACATCTCCGAGAATAGCTCGGGATCTTGACGTTTAGGCGAACGCGACAAGCTGGAAGCGGGAGCAGGATTTGAACCTGCGACGTGAACGGTATGAGCGTCCTGTTCTGCCTGACTGAACTATCCCGCTGATATGCTGTTTGCAAATCGCAAATGTTGCCGGGTCTATTCCCCGGCGGTCAGCAGGAAGCTAGCCTGCGTGTGCGCGACATTATGGTCGAAAATTATCACTTTTTTCGACATTAAACCATCGCAATGTCGATTCCCTCAACAAAGGGTTCGCGTACTACAACCAGTGGCGTCGCGTCTCGTATTCTACCGCACCCGCGCCCCGCGCGCGAATCCCTTGGGCTGGCTTATGCCACTCTGCTGCTTGCGCTTGCCGGTCGCCCACTGGCTGCCGGGTCTGGCGGGTTTCTTGTCGCGCTCCGGCGCGGGCTGGTCGACCGGGTTCCCGGCGGGAACATTGCTCATGTCGTGCCCCCGCGCAGCGCCTTCAGTATCAGGACGCTAACCTTAAACATGCTCTCGTGCCACTTGACGGCGTCAGCAGCAAACTGCAGCCCAATGTAGAGCGCTGCGATGGCGTACGCGTGCCAGAGCAGCTTGTTGATCACCTTCCCGGCAAAGTGTACGTACCTCATACGTACGCCAGCGTCGCGAGCGGGTCCTTGACCCGGCCCTTGAGAACCAAATCGTCCAGCAGCGCGAACTCGGCGTAGACCTTCTCCGTGCGCTCGATGCGCCCCTCGCGGTTACGCACCTCGACCGTGTCATAAAGCACCTTCCAGCGGTCGCCGCCGTAAAGGCCGATCCGGACGTACTCTCCGGGCTTGGCCCAGGCACCCTCCGGCCATGGCTTGCCGGTGTCGCGGGAATGGAACGCAAGAGGCCCGCACGCGATCACCTTCGCGACGCGGGTGTTGTCGGCCTCGGTCTCGATGGTGCTCTGGGGGATGTACAGTCCGGCGTTGGTCTTGATGGCTGCGGCCTTGATCTGCAGCAGCACCAGGGAGCCGAATGGCTCGGTGCCGGGATCGACATCGGGGAACGCCTCCTCCAGCGTTTGCACGAGCAACGAGGGCTTTTTCAATTTTGCGACGTTGGTCACAGGTCTTTGTCTCCTTTCTCTTTTTCGGCGAAGAACTCAATCGCGTGCGAGGTCATCAGCTCCATGCCCTGGACGACCCCAATACGCCGGCCAGCCTCGTAGGCCACGTCGACGCCGGGGCTGATCGGCTGCAAGCCGTTGAGCTTCGTGTTCGTGACGAGACTCATCAGGTGCTGTATCAGCTTTTGCTGCATTAGATGCTGTCGTATGACTGTCGTATCGGTTCAGGTTCGTCAATCATCTCACGCTCGGGGCGCGTGTATTTGCTGAAACCGACGACGTTCACCACGTACTTGCCGGCGCGCGGCGGTGATGCGTGCGGGGCCGGATGCTTGGCAACCATGTCCTCGATGAAGCGCTTGTCAGACAATGTATGCTTCCTGAGTCATAGGTGGCAGATATGGCTCACCAAGGATGCGGGGTCGAGCACTTCGCCGCGCCGCCCTTCGCCTTTCCGTGGAGCTTGGCCTCCGCCCTCGCGCGGATCTTTGGCTGCTCGCTCTTCGGTGCGTTGTGCAGCATCGAGAGAGCGGCCCGTGCGTGGTTCTTGTCATTAACCGGGTACGAGCGCCCGGGACCGGCGAATGCCGAGTCAGGCAGCTTGCGTCTCGCCTTGGCGCTGAGCTTGGCCATTACCAGGGTTGCGGGGTCGAGGGCTTGCCGAATCCCTTGCTCTTCGCCATCGCGTCGCTGTCGTCCGGAGCGGTCCCGGTGCGCCGGTACTCCTGACGGGGGCCGATCTCTTTGCTGTCGGTGCCCTCGGACTTCGGTCCCTTGTTGTTTTCGGCGTCAGCCGCATTTTTTCCCATTTTGATTCCTTTTGCGCAGGTATTCTGCAGCCTTTTCTGTGAGTGCCGAATCGTCGTTAAATAAACCTATCCCGATGTTGCATCGTCTACATAACCAACCACGAAACTCATTGGTGTCGTGATTGTGGTCCATGTTCCATGCGGTCTTACCGGGATTTACTGTGCAGCAAATTTCGCAGTAACCCGGGGGTGGATATGGCGCCTCTGGCAATCCAGTATAGCGTCTTTGGTACTCTCTCCACTTATCAGGGTTTGCTTTGCGAAATGCTGTGGTCCTTGCTAACGCAACACCAGGATTTTTCCTGTGCCATGCGTCATATCTATTCCTGTTGCATTGAACGCAAGTGTTGTCTGATGCGCGCCTTAAGCCGATGTGCCCATGCATACATGGCTTATCCGATAAATATTGTTTTCCGGCCTTCCTACCCATGAAAACAATTATACATCAATCCTCGGTTGGTTTCTTGCCGACGGCCTGGCCGTCCTTGATTTGCGTGTGCTTGCCGGCGGCGATTTCCGCGCCCGCGATCTGTTCCGCCGTCGTGTTGTCCTGCGCGGTAACCGTCAGCTTCGTGGCGTTTTGCGACTCGACGTCCTGGTGCTTGCCCGCTATTGTATCCTGCGCGACGGCGGCCTTGGTGGTCGCGTCCATGACGTTGCTGGCGTGGTCGTTCTGGATCTGTGCCTGGCTGGTCTGCCCATCGAGCTGCAGCTGGGCCTGCTTGATCGCGTTCTCCTGTGCCGCCTGCTGCGCCTCCTGCTGCAGCTTCGCCTGCCCGAGCTGAGTATCGGCCTGCACCTTCTGCGAGGCGACCACGGACGGGTCCATCGGGGGTGGTGGGCTGTACTGCTTCAGGATTGCCTGGGCCTTGGCGATGATGGGAGGGAGCTGCCCAAAGAACTGCTCGCTCTGCTTGTGGACCACGTTCGAGGCGGCGGCCAGCATCTGGTCGAACTTGGTCTTGACCTCGGCGTCCTTGATCGTCATGAACTGGCTCACGTCCGTCCCGGCGGCCTCGGAGGCGACGCTGTGGATCTGGGTCGCGTACCAGAACAGCATGTGCTCCTTGACGTTCTGCAGCAGCCCGCCAATGGACTGCGCGGCCATGAGCGGGTTCGCGCCGAAGATCGGGTCCGTGATGAAGTTCAGGTGAGCCTGGATGTGCCCAAGGTGGTCCTGGTCGGGGAAGGCGGTGATGGGCTGCCCTAGGCTCGCGGCGACGTTCTCGTTGATCGCGTTCAGTGGCTTCGGCTCCGGCTTTGGTATCAGGTACTGCTCCGGGTTCGGGATCTTCATCATCTTCAGGATCGACTGCTCGACCTTGTGCTGGTCATAGATCTGCGGGAACAGCTGCGCCCGCTGGGCGATGGTCTGCACCTGCGCGATCCGCTGCAGCTCGCTGAAGATCTCGGGGTCGCTGACCGGGACGACGTCATCGGGAGCGTCGAAGTCGGCCTTGAAGGTCATCTGCTCGCCGGTCTTGCTGAGGACGTCCTCGTCCTCCAAATAGGTCGCGTTCAGCCGGTGCAGCACCTTCAGGAGCTTGCCCATCGCGTTGTGAAGACGGGAGTGGATCGCCGAGAAGACGACCATCTGCTGCTCGATCCGGGCCATGATCGTGCCAACGGGGACGTTCGCGTTGTCGTTGGCCTCGTCGAGCGTGGTCTTGACGACCTCCTTGCCCGACTCGACCAGGAACTGCATCAGCTCCAGCAGCACCGAGCTGGTGGGGTTGACCGGGGTTGGCATGTAGGTCTTGCGGATATCATCCTGCATGATCCCGCCGTCGATCTCGTTCGTCTGCCCCGCGTCTACGCGGACACTTTGGCCTCCCATCGGACCAGACTTGAGACGCACTCCCCCGGGGAAATTGTTGATGAGCGCGCTGTCCAGAAGGGCACGCAACGACCCAGTGGCAGCAGCGGCAATTCCACCCAGTACCTGAGGGGCACCAATAGGCATCGCGCCGCGCCAGGGTAGGAACGGCCACTCAATCGTATGGACCAGGCTCTCCATGGCCTCGTCGTCTTCGTCCCAGTTTCGGTAGACACTCAGCACCTCTCGCGTTTCTTTGTCGATACTGATCAGGTACGGTGCCGGCCCCAGCTCGTCCGCCTTCTCGTCATCAAGGCTCTTGATCCCACGGTAGCTGTCGGGTACGACGTACTGCACGTCGAACTCGATCACCTCGCGCAGACCGTCCTCGTTGTAGTTGGTCTGGCTCTTGCCCTCGATGCGGTTGTTGGCCTGCTCGGCCCGGGTCTCGTCCGGGGTCGTGACCACGGCGATGGTGTCGACGTCCCGGTAGATGCCGGTGCGGACACGGTAGTCGAACGTGAACTGGTCCAGCTTCTGCCGGTGAGCCTTGCGCGGGCTGCCGTAGAAGCTCGTCGCCGCGAACGGGAGAACGATCTCGTCCACCCACACCGGCTCGTGCTGCGGGCCCTTCTTCCTCTGGTCCCACCAGAGCTTTGAGTACTGCACACCACCCATAGGTACCTGGGTAAGGATCTGCTCCAGCTCGTACCGCATCTCTGGCATCTCCTCCGTCATCTGCCAGTTCATCCAGCGGACCTTGCGCTTCGCCTTCTCCTCCTTGCGCTCGTCGGGCTCGCCGATAATCTTGTCCTTGCACGGGCCGCCGGCTGGCCACAGCTCCTTGATGCTGCGGGCGCTGAAGTCAATCGCGACCTCGGCGATGAGCGGGTGAGTCACCTTCGAGGCGCCGTCCATCTTAGCGCCGCCCGGAGAGTCCTTCGCGAACCCGGTGCGCTGCAGGCCCTCCTCGTACTGCTGGTCACGCTTCTCGCGCGCGACCAGGTCCTTGTCGTACAGGTCCAGTAGCTTGGTCGCTATCTGGTTCAGCTCGGACTGTGGAATCTCCTCCGCCAGGTTCGCGTAAAACTCAAGAGCTTTCTCGACATTCTTATGGTCGTGCAGGGTGATAATCGCGCTCCCGTCGTCCAGTTCCGTGGTTTCGGCGTCGAGCGGTACCTTGCCCTCGCTGCGCTCCTCGGCGTCGGTCGCGATGTCAGTGCGCGGGTCGTCCTCCGGGTCCTCGGTGTCGAGCGACTGCAAAATCTGCGATTCAGATGGCACTAGTGGCGCTCGCTGATGATGATCTTCTGCCCGTCGTAGACGTACATATCCACGGGCTCGGACGATAGCACGGTCTTGTACCCGGGCACCCAGTCGAACTGGTCACGGGTCATGACCTGCGCCTCGGCGACAAGTCCCTGGTGCTGCTCGGCGGTGAGAGTTACCTTGATGGTCATTTTAGCGGCTCAGTAGGGCTGTGATGAGTTCCTTGAGCAGGCTCCATAGCCTGATCAGCCAACCTTTAAACCCGTCGGGGCGCTCGGCACGACCGTGTTGGTAAAGGTCACCTCGTTCGATGGGGCGGAGGTGCCGGCGCTGTCGGTCGCGGTTACCTCGACGTAGTACTCCTGGTTCGCAGCGGGCGTGAAGCCCAGCTGAGCGAAGGTGACCGTGATCACGCCATTGACCGGGGTCGTCGCTGGGACGGCGTAGGACTTGACGGGCGGGTTCACCGTGTCGATCAGGGCGGTGTAGCTCACCGGTAGCGTCAGCGGGCTGCCGTCGACGTTGGTGGTGACGGCGTTAAAGCTAAGCTCTGTGGCCATGGGTTACTCGGCGTAGGGGTTGGTGGCGATGCTCCGGTCGATCTGCCGGTCCTCGGATATTGTACCAGCGCGATCCTTGGCGCTCTTGCCGGCGCCCAGGTGGTGCAGCCAGTACCAGTCTATGACGTTGATGGCCTGGGTCGCGGAATCGTACAGATCGTCGTGCAGCACGCTACCCTCGCCGCTGTAGCTGCAAAGCTGCTCGACCAGGGGCTCGGCCCAGCTCATGAACTTGGGGCGCCCGGTCTTGTCCGGGTTCGGGCTGTCAGGCACCCAGACGATGCCGTCCTTGAATACGGGTGACACGAAGTGACCGCGCTCCAATTTGTCGCTTGTCGGGTTGAACTGGATCGTGCTTATACCGTCTTTAGCCAGTGACTGGCGCAGTGATTTACCGTTCGCCTTGCCCTCGACCACGATCAGGTCAATGGGCCGGCCCTCGCGCTTTGGCGCCATCTGCTTGCGGTACGCTTTGGGTATGTTCCCGGGCAGGATGATAGGCCTTCGGCTCAGGTTGCTCCCGTACCGGATTCTGTCGGGGTCGCTCTCGCTCTTGACGCGCTCGACCAGCTGCGGGTAACCCAGGTGCTCCGCCCAGCAGTCGAGTAGCATAATCGCGGGCTTGGCCTGGGGCGTCTTGAAGCAGCCCCAGACGCTGCACGCGCTCGGGTCCGTGGTCTGGGTCTTCTTGTCGTGGTCCTTCTCGCTCAGGCCCGTGTCGAGGGACATCACGATGAAGTGAAACTCAGGCAGCGCTCGATCCGCCGGCCAGTGCTTGAGCCAGCTCCGGCTGATGATGCCGCCCTCCTCGGCGTCTATCAGCTCCGCATAAATCTCCTGACGACCGACCTTGGTCCCGTCGTACTTCATGATCCGCCGGCTGAACTCTGGGGACAGGTTCGCGGCGTTTACGTGAGTGCTGGCGCTGGTCATTACCGTGTCAGGGTCCGCGATCAGGCGCTTCACCAGTGGCCGGTTCTTGGGCGTGGTCGTGACCAGGATCCGGGTGTCTGTGCCGAGGCGGACGGACATCACCATCGTGTCCCAGACCTCCTCAGGGTCTGCCTTGCCGCCCTCGCCCCACGCAGCCACCTCGTCGCACCAGGCGCGGTTCCATTGCGGTCCACGAGTGCGTTGGAAGGCCTCCGCCGCTATGCCGCCGATGATGTTCCCGTTCATCATCTCGATGCGCGGGGCCGGGGTCTTGTGGTAGCGCTTTAGGAGGGCCGACGGAATAACTGAGACCAGACCGGAGTCGCCCTCGAAGCAGACATCTCTGAGATCGCCCTTCGTAGGCGCGACGACCAGGGACCGGTCTGGCTTTCCTGGGGCGTTTGGTGGGGCAAGAGCGGACTGCATGGCGAGCCACTCGCTACCAGTTCGCGTCTTACCCGCGCCTCGGCCCGCAAGAATGACCCAGTTAGACCATTGCCCATCGGGAACTACCTGGAACTCGTGACGCTCGTCGATCCAGCGCACCATCCAGGCCATGCGCTCGACCTCAAGCTCGTCCATCGTCCGCATCGCGGCGGCGACCTGCTCGCGCGTAAAGCCCTTGCGCAGCCCGACCTCGACAAGGTCAGAGGCTTCCATGGAAAAGCCCTACACAGCACGACATTCTGGCTCCATTTGCCAGGGAAAAACTACGTAGATCATGGACCGTTCAATCGCCGCGTTGAGCTGCTCGCGAATCGCACGCTGCTGCTTAGGCGTCAGCACAATCTTGTCGCCGTCTAGTGCGACTATCGTCTGCATTCGGTACGTGGTGTAGTGGTACTCGGTCATGCATCCATCAGCCATTGCCGCCGCCCGCGCGCGTGGACGTGGCTGAGGCCTTTCTCAGCAGCTCAGCGTACAGCTGCAGGACGTCCATCGTCCGCGCCTCCTTGATGCCCAGATGCTCGGCACGCCCGCGCATCAGCTCCAGGCCCTCAGGGGTGATATGGATACTGGTGGGCCTAATCGTGAAGCCCTTGCGCAGCTCCTGGAGCGTGGCATCAAGTGACTCCTCCGTAAGCTCTACAGGTT